>JFJP01039241.1_pt1 | contig 25887 bp, 26 predicted proteins | sample 431651 | NCBI WGS metagenome assembly JFJP01 (sample SAMN02602958, study PRJNA72255) | Microbial mat metagenome, whole genome shotgun sequencing project. | biome: fresh water; feature: sink hole; material: water; isolation source: purple microbial (photo- and chemosynthetic) mats found in...
AAACTACTTAATTATAAACTCCTTATCCTTTAAAACTCCACCCCTTGTTGAGAAGAGACTCACTTTTCCGCTCAATTCATTTCTGTTATAAAGTCTGATTGTGAAAACTGTTGTTGTTACAGAGCCGCCTTCAGTAAAGGGTACATTTCTTGAATATGTAGTTTGCAGAGAGGGTTGTTCGTCATTATAACCTCCCCGTCCTTCGCGGGCAACCGGAGGTTTTTTATCCTCAATTATTTTATAGCTTATTTTTCCTGAAGAGGCTCCGGTTGTGTCGAAATCAAGAACCAGTTTATCTTCTTTTACAATTTTAACGAGATGGGCCTGTTTCAGAGCTGTCGGAAGTTTACCATTATTTTTAAAACTGATTTTTAACTGATAATCGGCAGAATCACCTTTATATGATTTAAGTTTCTTCACATCAATTGCTTCCCATCCCGGTTCAGGCAGGTGTTTAACCATCTCAAGATTAAACAAAGCCTCATTTTTTATCCATGGTTCAAGATGTTTTGCAGGCGGATTCTGAGAGAAGAACTTAGGATCAAATCCACCGATCTCAATATCACCATAGACAGGATGCTTTGCAGGCTTCCATTCAAAAAAACCACTACCGTTATTCTCATCATCATCCCATTTTATCATATCGAGCTGATCAATAACCTTGTCTCCGTTAAAGTCCTTATGCCTGGCTCCGTTCCAAAGTTCATCCCCGTACCAGATTGCGCCGTAATACCAATAACCAAAATCCGGTCCATGGCCGAAGAGGGGGTTTCCGCTGCCATAATCATTGTATACATCACCTGCCCTCTCATAACCGGTTATTTTCTTCCCTATCTCATCAAAAATCTTATACCATTTAAGATCTTCAGGGTACATTCTGTCTTCCGAAGCAGACGTTGAAGGGGGACGAAGATGCATTGGGACGCTGGTATCCATCGAATTTACCACATAAACATTGGGATGAGAAAGCAGGAATAACACAACTGCCCTTGTTTCATTTTCGCTCATTGGAAATTCACCGGCACCTCCCTGAACATTTCCTCTGCCGGTTGCTTCAGTCTGCGGTCTCCAGTTTTCCGGATAATTTCTGTGAAGGTCGAGACCACCAATTCCGTCTTCATTAATGCGTCCGTCTCCGTCATTGTCAATTCCTTCCGAGGAAGTAAGATATATACCCTTACCTGCTTCAACCCTTTTCATTATGCGTCCGGTGGAATCTTTCGGATCGGGTATCATTGTGCCCTTTTTTTCATCTTTCCATCTCATTGTCAGTATAATGCCATCACCATCAAGATCTTCAGGGGGGTCTTCATCAAGCAGTCCGTCATTATCGTTATCCTGTGGTCTTACTGTACTACGGTTGCTCTGTGCGGTATTCAAATACAGATTATGACCGTCTGGATTATTTACCGGTCGCAGGTAAAAGGATTTGGTATCAATCAGATGAGTTATCTCTGCGTCTTTTCCATAATTATCGAGGAGGTATTTGATAAGAAACAGAACAGATTCAGAGGCAGTTACCTCTCCGCTATGTCTTCCGCCTTCAAAGAATGAGGCAGGCTTGTCAGTGTCTTTTCCTGTTTTTTTGTTAGTAAGTGTTATCTGATAAATGGGACGTCCCTCGAAACTAGTTCCTACCTCATATAAATCAATCAGTTCCGGATATTTTGCAGCCCATCTCTTTAGCCAGTCATAGATAACATCTGCAGAATGATAATTATCGAATTTCAGGCTGTCGGTGGCAACATACTGAACAGATTTAAATTCAACTTTCGGGAAAAAGTTAATACCATGCCTTGCTCCTGTTAAGGTATAGTTTTTCACTTTTGCTGCTCCTCTTTCTGAAGAGGAACGCTGGCTTCCTGATTGGGCACAGAGCATGGAAGGAATCAATACGATTCCCAAAATAAACAGATATTTATTCATCTCTAATAAGGATTTATTGTAATGAAAGGAACCAAAAAAATTCAGAAAAACGCAAATCAGCCTCTTTTTGATATTATCTCAAGTTTTTCAAGATCAACAACTTCGATGGTTTTACCAAAGACTCTGATTATTCCCTCCTTTTTGAAATCAGACAGAGTACGTATAACATTTGCAGTACTCATTCCGATATAATCAGCTATCTCCTTTCTTGAAACAGGCAAATCGAAAACACGTGATTTATAGATTTCATTGGTGAAGTAAAGAAGAACATAGGCAACTCTGCCCACAAGGTTTTTCTGCCTTATATCAAGTGTCTGGTTAATGATCTTATCATTTATCATTGAGATCTTAGTAAGAAGAACCATTGCGAATTCTCCGTTTCTCATGAACAATTCCTTTATGAAATCAAGCCTGACAGTACATACTACTGAGTCTTCCAGCGCTGAAACAGAATATTGATACTTTTCCTCAGAGAAGATGCTCATATTGCTGACAAACTCAAAAGGACGTGTGATTGTAATCACTTGTTCCTCACCTGCTGAAGTGCGCCTGTAAAGCTTAACCAGACCACTCTGCAGGTATTTAAAGGTAGTAATCTTCTCACCTTCATGATTAATAACCTCACCTTTATGGAAAAACTGCTGGTCTTTGTTATCGCAAAGCTCCTGAACAGAGTCGTCATCAAGAAATTTGAAGACCACATCGCGGAATTCGCAATTTGCGCAGGCGCATGCTTTTTTCTTTTCGTTCACACTCTTATTTTTCACAAATTTATCAATTTCCTGATAAAATTGACAAATATCAATTTGTTTTATTCCCAAATTTAGGCCTATTTTGAATGTCAAATGCCACAATTGGTCCTATTTCAGATCTTATGGTTTATAAAACTGATTATCATATGCATTCAAGCTACAGCGATGGCAGGTCAATTCCTGATGACTATGTTGCGCCGGCAATTGAGGCAGGATTAAGTGAAATAGGATTTTCAGAACACCTTACCCTTTTTAAAGATCTGGAAGACTGGAACATGAATCCTGTCAACATTTCACCATATATCAACCATTTAGAAAATCTCAGAAATCAAACCAATGAGATTTCCATCAAAATCGGTCTTGAGGTAGATTATTTTGCAGGAAAGGAGAAAGAGATCCGCGATTTTCTTAAACCTTTTCCGCTTGATTATATTATAGGATCAGTTCATTATCTGGGAGAAAAGACTGTTGACTTAGGTCCGGAATTTTACGAGGGAAAGAGCATTGACCGTTTATTTAACTCCTATTTTGATTCAATTACTGCCGCTGCAGCTTCTGATCTTTTTGATATTATAGGACATTGCGATTTGATAAGGATATATGGTTACAAACCAGCTTCTGACATGGAGCCTCTTTACAGGAAGCTTGCAAAAACAATGAAAGCTCATAACGTAGCTTTTGAACTTAATACAAACGGAAGGAACAGGCCTCTGGCTGATTTCTATCCCGACAGAAAATTCTTACACATTTTCCGCGAAGAAAATGTGCCTGTTTGTGTTAATTCTGATGCCCACATGCCTGCACGGGTCGGGCAATACTTTGATGAGGCTTATGAACTTCTGAGATATGTCGGTTTCACCGAAATGGCCGTATTTGACAAAAGGAAGAGAAGGATGATTCCCTTCTGAAATCTCTGCCCCCTACCCCCTAAAGGGGGATATACATATTATCATAATTTGCTCATTTTCAAGAATAAAGCAGCCCCCCTTTAGGGGGGTTGGGGGGCAGTTATCCTGCAAGCATATGCTCCAGAAATATCTTTATTCCGATCGCTATTAAGATCAATCCCCCAATAATTTCTACTTTATTTCCGAGGCGTTCTCCGGCTGATTTACCGATCCGTATCGCAGTCATGGATGCCAGAAAGGTTACTGCTCCTATAAGTATCCCGGCTTCCCATATTTTTACATCAAGAAGAGCGAAACTGATTCCGACGGCGAATGCATCAATACTGGTACCAAGTGCCAATGTTAAAAGAACAAGTGTGCTGCTGAAATCTTTGGTGTCCTCATCTCCTGGTTTTTTAAGCCCTTCATAGATCATTTTTAATCCCAGAAAAGCAAGCAAAATAAGAGCAACCCAATGGTCCATGGCTTTCAGTGCACTGGAAATAATTGATCCCAGAAAATATCCCGCAACAGTAAGCCCTCCCTGAAACAATGCGAATACAATTGCAACCCTTGTTGCCTGCCGGAAGATTATGCGGGTACGCACTACTCCGACTGATAAAGAGACAGCAAAGGTGTCGAAAGATAAGCCCAGAGCAATTGCAAGTATTGTGAAATAGTCCATTGAGCAAATGTAAGTTGCGCAAATATAACTTATATTTGAACACCTAAAAAATGATTCCTGTGAGAGTTGTAATTCAACGTGTAAACAGCGCTTCGGTAACAATACAAGGGAAGATAAAATCAAGAATAGGAAGAGGTTTGCTCGTCCTTATCGGGATCGAAGAATCTGATAATGAAACGGATTCGGAATGGCTGTGCAACAAGATAGTTCAATTAAGAATTTTCGATGACAGTAATGGTGTAATGAACCTGTCTCTTTTGGATACCGGGGGAGAAATACTTGCTGTTAGCCAGTTTACCCTTCATGCCAAAACAAAGAAAGGGAACAGACCGTCATATATACGTGCAGCGACTCCTGAAACAGCAATCCCTTTGTATAACAATTTCATAATCAGGCTATCAGAGCTTCTTGGAAAAGAAATTGGCACTGGTGAGTTTGGTGCAATGATGCAGATTGAACTAATCAATGATGGACCGGTTACTATAATTATAGACAGTAAAGTGAAGGAATAGAAAGGGAGAATGGGGGAAGGGGAGAAAAGGAGACTAAGTGACTCCGTGAAAACTCCGTGTACTCCGTGGTTAAAAAAAATATGAATACACAGAATACCGAAGACAGTACTTCAAAAAAGACAGTTCTTTTTGTAGCAACATTTGCTGCTTTTCTTACACCGTTTCTTGGATCTGCAGTCAACCTGGCACTTCCTTCAATAGGAAAAGATCTGGATGCTACTGCAATAGGGCTTGGCTGGGTCATCAGCAGCTTTATTCTCTCATCAGCCATTTTTCTTCTTCCATTTGGACGACTTGCTGATATTATCGGTAGAAAAAAGGTGTTTTCAACAGGCATTCTTCTGTTCACAATTTCAACCTTTCTCATTATTTTTTCCCAGAGTATTACCTACCTGATTGTTCTGAGGATTTTTCAGGGACTGGCAAGCGCAATGATCTTTGGAACCAGTCTGGCAATAATAACTTCTGTGTTTCAACCCGGAGAAAGAGGAAAAGCGATGGGAATAAACATTACCGCTGTATATCTTGGTCTCTCTCTGGGCCCTGTAATCGGCGGACTCCTGACTCAATATTTCGGATGGAGGAGTATTTTTGTTTTTCTTGTCCCGTTTGGAATCATTTCACTGATTCTGATTAAGATGAAAATAAAAACAGAATGGGCAGAATCGGCCGGAGAAAAATTTGACTGGCGCGGTTCTGTTATCTATGGTATTGCCCTGGCCTCTTTTATGTATGGTTTTTCAAAACTCCCCTCAACTCTTGGATGGACAATTCTGGCAGGCGGAATGGTAACTGCTATAGTATTTGTCATTTTTGAAAAGAAAATCAGGAATCCGGTATTCGATATTCAACTTATTATAAGAAACAGGGTATTTGCTTTCTCCGGCATTGCTGCCCTGATAAATTATTCAGCTACTAGTGCAATAGGTTTTTTTATGAGCCTGTACCTTCAGTACCTAAAAGGCTTTGATGCCCGTACTGCAGGATTAATAATGATTTCCCAGCCGATTGCAATGACCCTTTTATCGCCTGTTGCCGGAAAGCTTTCTGATAGCAGAAATCCTGGTGTAATAGCCTCAATCGGGATGGGAATGACTGCTGTCGGACTGATTTTACTCTGTTTTTTTAAAGAGACGACACCGACATATGCAGTTGTTTTGTTGCTTATACTTATGGGTGTGGGATTTGGTCTCTTTTCCTCGCCTAATTCAAATGCCATTATGAGTTCCGTTGAAAAACGTCATCTGGGTGTGGCATCGGGTGTGGTTGGAACAATGAGGATGGTTGGCCAGATGATGAGTATGGGTATTGCAATGATGTTGATTTCTGTGTATATTGGGAAACAGCCCATTAGTCCTGCCACTTATCCCGGATTAATATCTGCCATGAGAACCGGATTTATGATATTCTCAGTTTTGTCGGTGTTTGGTATTTTTGCATCTCTTGCCAGAAATAATAAACTCCGCAACAAAGAAGAAATCCATTAACCACAAAGGGCACAAAGGAAATACACAAAGGTCACAAAGAACCTTTGTGTTCTTCGTGTGTACTTTGTGTCCTTTGTGGTAAAAAGGATTTAAGGCAGTCCCTGAGTTCCGGTATCAAGAACAAACTTCCAGCTGCCATCTGACTGTTTAAGCAAGATTGTTATAGATGTCCCCCGGGTGATTTCTTTTAGAGGTTTCTGAACAACTTAAAATGAAAATTAAATTAATTATGAAAACAAAAAGCATTATATTGACACCGTTCTTTTTTTTCATAGTGCTGTAATTTTAGTTTAACATAACAGTTAGTATATGACAAAATTATATCAAAAACTGATCAATAAATGCCCGTCTGAAACAGAAATTAAGAAGGGATTGAAGAAAGTATCTGAGTCTGCTAAAGCTGCTCCTGATAAACATCTGCTGATGAGTCTTTTGAACATGATAGACCTTACGAGTCTAAATACTACAGACAACAGGAGTCAGATTATCCATCTCACCGGAAAAGTAAACAGTTTCTCCGGCCGTTTTTCGAATATCCCAAATGTTGCAGCAATTTGTGTTTACCCGAATTTTGTTTCTGTTGTAAAAGAAAAACTGAAAGCCAAAAACATAAAAATAGTCTCCGTTGCCGGCGGCTTTCCCTCCTCTCAGACATTCCGAAGCATAAAAGTTACTGAGTGTAAGCTTGCCATTGAGGCCGGAGCTGATGAAATTGATATAGTTATACCTGTAGGAGCATTTGTCGGAAACGATTTTGCACAGGTAGCAGATGAGATAAGGGAAATAAAGGCCGCAATCGGAGATAAAATATTAAAAGTTATAGTTGAATCAGGCCTTCTGGTTGATTATGACCTCATCTTCAGAGCATCAATGATTTCTATGGATGCAGGTGCTGACTTCATTAAGACCTCTACGGGGAAAACAACTGTGTCTGCAACTCCGGAAGCGGCATTTGTAATGTGTCACGCAATTTCCGATTTCTATGCCGAAACCGGAATCCGGGTAGGATTCAAGGCTGCCGGGGGAATAGTTACACCAGCTGATGCTATCCAATACTATCAGATTGTCTCCCAGTTCCTTGGAGAAGACTGGCTCAACAATTCCCTGTTCAGGATTGGGGCCAGCAGGCTTGCAAATAATATCCTTTCAGAAATATCAGGGTGCCCAAGCATCCATTTTTGAATCATTTATCATTACTTTTGCATTTTGAATTCAGGAGATGATGATAATTTCTTATCCGGACATTCAGCCGGATACTATAAATCTTTGCAGGCCTAATCCTGTTGCAAATATCACTTTCTATGATTCCGCAAATGTAATTACCACAATTACAACGGATAACATGAATGGCTTTCCTTTTGTCCTCATCGAAAAAAACAGAAAGGCAGAGGCTGAAGCCAAGGCTGAACTTGTAAGGCATCTCAGAGCCGGAGAAGAACGCCCGCAGAAAACGGTTGATGACAATTGGCTAATTCTGGTAATCCTTCTCGGAGCCTTTTTGTATTCACTTCTGAGAAACACTTCAAAAAATCTGCTTCCTGAACTTTCAAGATTTTTTCTTTTCAGGGGAATTACCGATCCGGGATCAAGAGATATTGGTGGTATATTTCACTGGCAGTCAACAATTTTAAACCTGGTGTCCTTCCTGAGTATCAGTTTGTTCGCATATTGCATAGCAGATATCAGAAATGTTATTCCTTCGGGAATGTCGGGAATAATAGTATGGCTGATACTCACTGGTGTAATTATTCTGGCTGTAACACTGCGACATATTACATGCTACATTACCGGAAATATCAGCGGGAAAAAAGAAGAATTTCATGAGTATCTTGTCGGTATCTATCAGTCATACAGATATGGGGGACTTATTATTTTTATCATTGTGATTCTTCTGTTATATACAAGGATTTTCCCTCATGAAGTGTACATCTTTACGGGAATTTTCATCTTTGGTTTAATGTATTTATTACGTATTATGAGGCTTCTCATAATTTTTATAAAGAGGAATATTTCAATTTTCTATTTGATTTTATACCTTTGTGCGCTGGAAATCCTGCCTGTTGTTATATCGGTGAAATAAAGAAGATTTTAGTATCGCAGCCAGAACCTCTTAATCCGAAATCCCCATATTTCGAACTGGCAAGAAAGTATAATTTAAAAGTAGAATTCAAACCGTTTGTTGAAGTTGAAGGAATATCATCTAAAGATTTCCGGCAGCAAAAAATCAACATTCTTGACTTTACAGCGGTTATTTTTACAAGCAAAACAGGGATAGATCATTTCTTCAGGATCTGTAATGAACTTAGGGCAGTTGTGCCTGATACAATGAAATACTTTTGTATTACGGAAAATGTTGCCTTTTATCTTCAGAAATATATTGTTTACAGGAAAAGAAAAATTTTCCATGGGAAAGCAAAATTTCAGGATCTGATTGATGTTATCGTTAAACACCGTGAAGATAATTTCTTTGTTCCTCTTTCTGAGCCGCATAATGCTGAAATTCCAGATTTACTTGACAAAAACGGTATAAAGTACACTATCGGAACTCTTTACAAAACAATAAGCACTGACTTTTCAAAAGAGAAGGAATTTGATTATGACATCCTTGTCTTTTACAGTCCTTCCGGAATTAAATCGCTTAAAGAAAATTTTCCCGGGTTTGTTCAGGGGGAAATTAAAATTGCAGCCTTCGGACCAACAACTGCATCTGCAGTTGAGAACGAGGGTCTGAGGCTCGATATAAATGCTCCCAATCCCAAAGCACCATCTATGACAATGGCGCTGGATGACTTTCTTAAAGAACACAACAAAAATTTAAGATAATTATTCTATTCCATACCTGCTTACCCTTAAGCTCCTTAAAAGTCATCCGGTAAGAATATCAGGATAAGTAGTTCTGTTATGAATATCACCAGGGAGACGTTCGGTAAATCAGAAAGACTTTGCAGTTTTAAGGTCATCAACGATCTTTTTGAAACCGGAAACATTTTCTATAATTCTCTTTTTAAAGTTGTCTGGAGTAATGCTTCTGAAGATCAGCCTGTACCTGCCCGGGTAGCAATGAGTGTTTCTAAAAGAGGTTTTAAACTTGCCGTTACAAGGAATCTTATTAAGCGCAGGATGAGAGAAGCCTACCGGAAAAACAAAGAAATACTATATGAACACCTTAGGGCAAACAACACTAGACTTGTTTTTGTTATTATCCTCAGAGGAAACGTGGTTCCGGACTATCTGACAATTGAGAAATCTATTAAGGATGTGATTAAGAAACTAATTGAACTTAGTCATAAGACCGGAGACGGAAGTCAGAAGTCAGGTGTGAGGTTTGAGGAGTGAGGAGAATAATACTTCGGACTCCGGACTCCGGACTTCGGACTTCGGACTTCGGACTTTTCCTAAATGTTAAAGTTCTTTTAATTGTTTGTTTCTCAAATCAGTTAACCATTTTTCTTTATAATTTCGTCCCGAAAACAAAGATATTTTAGTCATGAAAAAGATACATTCCGGCAGAATAATCATAATTGTGTCGCTCATTCTTATTACCGGATTAAGCACCGGCTTTCTTATCAGTCAGGAGACAAGAGATTTTCGCATAGCGAAAAACCTCGATATCTTTTTCACTCTCTTCAGGGAGATAAACACTTTCTATGTTGATGAAATAGACCCCGACAAGACCGTTAAAGCAGGAATTGATAATATGCTTAAGACTCTTGATCCGTATACAGTATATTATCCCGAATCTGATGTTGATGAGTTCACATTTATGACAACCGGGAAATACGGCGGAATAGGCTCTCTGGTAAGAGGGGGAGGTGATTATGTGGTAGTAAGTGAAATCTATAAAGGCTTTCCTGCTGATCTGGCAGGAATTAAGGCAGGTGATATATTGAAAAAAGTAGACGGAGTTTCTCTGAAAGGATTTTCAACAGACATGGTAAGCGATAAACTTAAAGGGAATCCCGGAACTACAATTACACTCACAATAGAAAGAGAAGGTAAAGAGTCTGATTATTCTCTCAAAAGAGAAAAAATCATTATTCCTCCGGTTCCGTATTTTGGAATGCTCGACTCAAAAACGGGATATATTCGGTTTACCAACTTTACCCAGGATTGTATAGAAGATGTTAAAACCGCATTTAATTCTCTTAAAACAAACAATCCCCAGCAGATTATCCTCGACCTGAGAGGAAATCCTGGCGGGTTGCTTACTGAGGCTGTGGAAATTGTCAACCTGTTTGTAGGACCAGGAAATGAGGTTGTATCAACAAAAGGCAAGGTTAAAAATTTTGATGAAGTATTTAAGACAACAAAAGCTGCCCTCGACGAGAAAATACCTCTTGCAGTAATAATAAACAGGAGTTCTGCTTCTGCCTCAGAAATTGTTGCAGGAGCTATTCAGGATCTGGACAGAGGAATTGTAGTCGGACAAAGATCCTACGGAAAGGGACTTGTGCAGATTACCCGTCCGCTTAGTTATAACACTCAGCTTAAAGTAACTACCGCGAAATATTATATTCCAAGCGGCAGGTGCATTCAGGCACGTGATTTTTCACATCCCAACGAAGACGGAAGTGTTGGAATAATTCCTGATTCGCTTATTTCTGAGTTCAAAACTAAAAACGGAAGGATAGTTAAGGACGGCGGTGGCATATCTCCTGATGTGGAGATTCTGCCCGGGCAGCTTAGCCAGGTATCATCTGAGCTATATATGAGAAATTACATTTTTGATTTTGCAACTCAGTACTACTGGTCACATCCTGAGATAAAAACTCCTGATCAATTCTCATTATCCGACAAAGACTACAGTGAGTTTAAAGCAATGCTTCAAAAACGCAGGTTCAGTTATAAAACATCTACAGAGGAATCTTTTAATGAACTTGTATCCACCGCTAAAAAAGAGAAGTACTATGAGAATCACAAAGATCTGTTTATTGCTCTTGAGAAAGACCTTGCACATAGTATTGATGAGGATCTTATAACCTTCAGGAGCGAGATAACTGATCTTATAGAAGATGAAATTATTAGCAGGTATTTTTATGAGGAAGGGGCAATAGCCTGGACAATTAAAAAAGATGAACAGGTATTAAAAGCACTTGACATACTGAATAATAAAGAAAAATATACTTCAATTCTTAAAGGTACTTCAGGATCGGTTCTTATCACAAGAAAGAACGAAGCGGACGTTGTAAAAACTAATATTCAGGGAGCAGGAAGAAATCAGGAACCCGTTTAGGATTATTGATTTTGCCCCCAAACGTGAGAATCATCTTCAAAGACCTCCTTTTTCCAGACCGGGAGTCTCTCTTTTATCATTTCGACTGTTTTTGCGCATGCCTGAATAGCCTGCTGCCGGTGACCGGCAGATACCAGAACAAACAATGACAGCTCACCTGCATTAACAGTTCCTATCGAATGTATAATATCAACTGATTGTGCATCAGAAAACTCTGATAATATTTCCTGCACAATCTTATCTGCCTCAGTTTTTACCATAGCTTCATAAGCCGAGTAATGAATCGCCTTTACTGTCTTACCATCAATGTTATCTGCCCTTACCTGACCCATAAAAACAGAATGCCCGCCTGCACCTTGTTTATCCCCCATCTTTTCAAGCGCGATGGATATCTCTTTTATTGTAACCGGACCCTCTAATAGATAATTTTTAACCATAGTTATAAAGAATAAGTTATGTTCTTCTCAACCTCCCGCAAATGGAGGCATAAAAGCCACCTCATCACCATCGTTAAGTTCGTCCTGAATAAGCCTGGTCAGAGCAGAAAGAGACTTTGCCTCACTATAGTGTTTGCAATTAGTCCCTGTGACCTCTGCCAACACACCGAAAAACAATACTTTAACTGTCATAATTCACCCCCCACCCCCCATAGGGGGGCTTTAATCGACTATATAATAAATATTTACATTCAATTCTTTCTTGCCGTTACGCCGTAATGCCGTTGCGCCGTTACGCCTTTTAATGCGCCTCAAACCAGTTATTTCCCGTCCCCCAGTCTACTTTCAGCGGAACATCAAGGGAGGCAGCATCCGACATTTCAAAGATCACCATGTCCCTGAGTTTATCCAGTTCTTCTTTCTCTACCTCAAATATAAGTTCGTCATGCACCTGAAGGATCATTCTTGATTTGAATTTTTCGGATTTCAGACGCTCATCGATCTTCACCATTGCAATCTTAATGATGTCAGCTGCAGAACCCTGTATAGGAGCATTAATTGCATTTCGTTCAGCATTTCCTCTCACAACCTGGTTTCTCGAATGGATATCAGGCAGGTAACGCTTTCTTCCAAACATGGTTGTTACATAACCCAGATCCCTGGCTTTCTTAATACTCTCATCCATGTACAATTTTACACCGGGATAAGAACTGAAATAACCATCAATCAGATCTTTAGCTTCCTTTCTCCCTATAGTAAGTCTCTCTGAAAGCCCATATGAAGAAATTCCATATATTATACCAAAGTTCGCTGTTTTTGCGCGGCTGCGCATTTCCCTGGTGACGTCATTGATCTCAACTCCGAATATTTTTGATGCTGTTGCTGAATGTATATCATTTCCTGAAAGAAAATCAGCAATCATTCCTTCATCCTTGCTTAGATGTGCCATGAGCCGCAGTTCGATCTGAGAATAGTCGGCAGAAAGGAAAATATGTCCCGGCTCCGGAACAAATGCTTTTCTAATCTCTCTGCCCCTGGCGTCTCTTACCGGAATATTCTGAAGATTGGGATTATTTGAACTTAACCTGCCGGTTGAGGCAACGGCTTGATTATATGAAGTATGAATCCTACCCGTATTTTTATCCACAAGAAGTGGGAGTGCCTCAACATACGTAGATAATAGCTTTCTGAGACCTCTGTATTCCAGCACTTTATCAACAATGGGATGTTTGTGTACAAGTCGCTGAAGTATCTCCTCATTAGTTATAAACTGTCTTGTTTTTGTAACCTTTGCATTATCATCAAGCTTAAGCCTGACAAAAAGGATATCTCCCAGTTGCTTTGGTGATGAAATATTAAATTCTGTCCCGGCAAGGGAATATATCTCCTTTTCAAGTGAAATAATATCATCCCGCAGGTTGACTGTAATTGATTTAAGATCCTCAAGGTCTAATCTGACGCCATGCCTTTCCATTGTGGCCAGCACCCTGATAAGAGGCATTTCAATATTTCGGGAAAGGTCTCCCAGTCCCTCTGCTTTTATTCTTGGTTCAAAGACAGTTTTAAGCTGATAGGTAACATCAGCATCCTCAACTGCGTACTCCTTTAGTTTATCAAGGGGTACCGACCGCATGTTTTTCTGATTATTTCCTTTATCCCCGATAAGTGATTCTATATGAACAGGAGTGTATGAAAGATATGTTTCAGACAACAGGTTCATATTATGTCTCATATCCGGCTCAAGCAGGTAATGAGCTATCATAGTATCAAACAGCGGGCCTCTTACCTCTATTCCATAATTTGCCAGAACCTGAATGTCAAATTTCATATTCTGTCCAATTTTAAGAATATCCGGGTTTTCAAATACTGGCCTTAGTATTTCCAGAATTGCTTTTGTCTCTTCCTGTGATTCAGAAAAATGTACAAGAACACCTGTACCTTTTTCCCAGGAGAAAGAAAGTGCCACTAACTCGGCATCGAGGGCATTGATACTTGTTGTCTCAGAGTCAAAACAGAATTCTTTTAACCCTGATACCTGCTTTACTAAACTTTTAAGTTCGGCTTCATCAGATATAATCGTATAGTTATGTGAGGTGCTTTCAATGGACGACTTTGCCACTGTTACAGAAGCTGACTCGTCTCCGAAAAGAGAACCCTGGGCTGAATCTTTCTGGGGAGCTGAGACTATTTGTGTTTCCCGCGGCTTCTCAGATTTATCGATCTCGGCAAGAATCCTGGCAGCAACTGTCCTGAATTCAAGCTCATCAAAAAGTTCCTTCAGCTTAATCGGATCGGGGACCTCTTTAACAAGTGCGTTTTCATCGAACTCAACCGGGACAAATTGTTCGATTGTAACAAGTTTTTTTGAGAACTCAATCTGTTCTTTGTTGTTCTCAATTATCTCCTTCAGCTTACCCTTAAGTTTAGAAGTGTTCTTAAATAATTCTTCTATGCTTCCATATTCTGAAATCAGCTTCATAGCTGTTTTGGGACCCACTCCCGGGGCTCCGGGAATGTTATCGGCTGTATCGCCCATAAGAGCCAGAACATCAATTACCTGTTCAGGACGCTCCACACTGAATTCACGTTTTATATCATCAACTCCCCAGAGGATAGATTCATTACCGCTTCTTGAAGGTTTCATCATAAAGACACTTCCCGAAACAAGCTGAGCATAGTCTTTGTCAGGGGTCATCATAAATGTAGTGAATCCTTTTTCTGAAGCCATTCTGGCAAGAGTTCCAATAACATCGTCGGCTTCAAACCCCGGAAAATCGATTACAGGTATTTTATATGCTTCAATAAGCCTTTTTATATATGGAACAGCCTTTTTGATATCTTCCGGAGTCTCATCACGATGTGCTTTATAATCCTTATACATCACATGCCGGAATGTTGGTGTCGGAGTATCGAAAACAACAGCTATGTGAGTCGGCTTCTGTTTTTGAAGAACTTCCTCGAGAGTAAGCAGGAAACCAAAAATGGCTGAGGTATTGAGCCCTTTTGAGGTTACCCTCGGATTTTTAATAAACGCATAGTAGGCCCTGAAGATCAGTGCGTATGCATCGAGAAGGAATAGCTTTTTGGGTTGGTCTGTCATATTTAATTAGTAATATCTAAGTACATTTTATCTTGTCCCCATGTTCCTCTGCCCCCTGCCCCCTACCTCGCTTCGCCGTAGCGGCTACGCAGAGGCGAAGAAGGGGGTATTTTCCTGCAATTATCTGAATTTCATATATATGTATGGGTTTAGCCCCCCTTCAGGGGGGTTGGGGGGCGTTCATTATCACCAGCAAACCATTCAGCAAATGACGTGGCTGTTTCGTAAAGTTTAAGACTATGGAGGGTTATACCCTCCGGTAAATGACCTGAAATTTTTTCTGCGAAATCAGCAACCAGGTTTTCACATGTAGGCTGATAATCAACGACAACTGTATTCCCGAATAATTTTGTAAACATGTCTCTTTTCTCCTTTTCATACCGGCTGCTTACAACAACAGCATGATCGAAAACATTTACTATTTCCTTTTTCACTATACTTTTGAGGTCAGAAAAATCTATAACCATCCCATTCTTCGGGTTTTCCGGATTATCTATCGGAGTCCCGGCAATTGTCACAAAAAGACGGTATGAATGGCCATGAACGTTTCTGCAGGGTCCGTCATAATTCCAGAGGACATGAGCCATTTCAAAGGGAAACTCTTTGGTTACACGTATTAATGAAGCCATAATTGTTTTGTAATTTAATTGGTTACAAAATTAACCATTCAGAACGATAAAGGTTTAAATTTTGCTCCTGCTTTTACCTGTTTAACGTTATTTATATCATAATAAATCGAAGCAAAGCAATAAAATCGTACCTTTGCATTTCATAATTTGCTTAATAATAGGGCATATGGAAGAAACCAGTATCAGGATGACTTTCCCTGCAATGTTCAATGAAACATTGAGAAAGTTCGGGAAGAAGAATGCCTACGCATTTGTTGGAGAAGAGCCCAAAACCTATGAAAGAGTTAATACGGAAGTACAGGCTTTAATTGCATTTCTTGAGAAGAACGGAGTACGCCCGGGAGACAGGGTGGCCCTGTTGAGCTCAAATATGCCAAACTGGGGAGTAGCATATTTTTCAGTTACTTTCATGGGTGCGGTGATTGTTCCTATTCTGCCAGATTTTTCACCAACAGAAGTTGGAAATGTTCTGGAACACTCGGGAGCAAAAGCTATTTTCATTTCAACTTCTCTTCTGACCAGGATTGAAGGATTTAAATCGGCTGATCTTAAAACAGGGATCCTTATTGAAGATTTTTCACTTATTTTTTCTGAAAAGGGGTCCTCTACATTCGATATAAATGCCGTTCCGTCAGGTAAATATGATGTAAAAGAAGAAGATCTTGCATCAATTATCTATACATCGGGAACAACCGGTCGGTCAAAAGGAGTGATGCTCACGCACAAGAACATAACATATAATGCACTGAGCGGGATGGTCGTTCAGCCAATGAATGAGAATGACAGGTTTTTGTCTGTTCTGCCATTATCGCATACTTACGAAAACACTCTCGGTTTGATATTACCCATGCTTAGCGGGTGCTGTGTTTATTACCTTAGAAAACCTCCCACACCACCGGTACTTCTTCCGGCGATGGCTGAAGTAAAGCCAACCGTGATGCTTACTGTACCCCTGATAATGGAAAAAGTCTATTTCAACAAAATATTGCCGGCCTTTAATGAAAAACTAATACTCCGTCTGCTTTATAAGATTCCATTCTTCAGGAAAAAACTGAACGCAGCTGCAGGCAAAAAGCTTTACAAAACTTTTGGTGGAAATCTTAAGTTCTATGGAATTGGCGGAGCAAAACTTAACAGGGCTGTTGAACAATTCCTGATCGAAGCCAAATTCCCGTATGCAATCGGCTATGGCCTTACAGAAACATCTCCTCTGCTTGCCGGAGCCAATCCAAGCAAATCGGTATTTGAGTCAACCGGACCAAAAATTGAAGGGATGGAGCTTAAAATTAATAATCCCGATATCAATTCAGGAGAGGGGGAAATCTGGGCCAAAGGACCTTGTATAATGAAGGGTTACTATAAGGAGCCAGAGATGACAAAAGAGGTTCTTACTGATGATGGCTGGTTTAAAACGGGCGACCTTGGAACACTTGACGGAAAAGGGAACCTTTATATTAAAGGCAGACTCAAGAATATGATACTAAGTTCTACCGGAGAGAATATATATCCTGAAGAAATAGAATCAATTATAAACAATTTCAAGTTTGTTGTTGAATCTCTCGTTGTCCAGCAAAAAGGAAAACTTGTGGCCATGGTTCATATTAACATGGAGGAGCTTGAGAAAAAGTACCTTCATTTGAAAGAAGATATGACTGAAAAATTTGAGGAAAAGAAAGTAGAATTGCTTGCAGAGCTTAAGGAGTATGTGAACTCGCAGGTAAATAAATTCAGCCAGATCCAGAAAATAATTCTCCAGCCCATGCCATTTCAGAAAACGGCAACACTGAAGATCAAGAGGTTTTTATATACCTAAAATAAGAAGAGGCACAATGCATTGTGCCTCTTCTTATTTCCTATTTAACCGCTTCAGCAAATCTCTTATTTACTTCGTTCCAGTTTACAACATTCCAGAATGCATCAATGTATTCAGGTCTGCGGTTCTGATATTTGAGATAATAAGCATGCTCCCATACATCAAGAGCCAGAAGGGGTGTTCCCTTAACAGTTGCATTGTCCATCAATGGATTATCCTGATATGGAGTGCTGCCTACAGCAAGATTTTTATCAGCGTTTACATATAGCCAGGCCCAGCCGCTGCCAAAACGCGACTTTGCTGCAGTATTGAATACTTCCTTGAATTTATCAAAAGATCCAAACGTTTTGTTTATTGCAGCAGTAAGTTCAGCTGAAGGAGTTGTGGATCCGGCTGCCATACTGTTCCAGAAAAAGACATGATTATAGAAACCACCACCATTATTCCTTACGGCATCTGATTGTTTTGACATAGATGCAAAAATATCAGACAGAGTCATCGTTTCGAGCGGTGTGCCTTTTATTGCATTTATAAAATTTGTATAGTATGCCCGGTGATGCTTATCATAATGTATTTCCATTGTACGCGCATCAATATAAGGCTCAAGAGCATTATATGCATACGGCAATGCAGGAAACTCTGCAACAGGAGCTAATTCAATACCGGAAGATTTCATGTTATCCGGATTAATTGCGATTAAGTTAAGGCTAAAAAAAGCGAATACAATTAACAATCCGGCCGACTTCAAAAATTTTGTGATTTTCATAGTAATAACTGTTTTATGCATTTAACATTCGAAGTTTCTGTTTGTTCATATAAAGTTAAGAAACTTACCATAACTATATGTTTTTTGGCACGTTTAAGATAAATGGTGAAAAATTTCATACTTTTATAAAAGTTATTTACCTGTAACCGTCTAACTTTAAATTTATTGAATATGAAGAAGTTCAACCTAACAGCAGGATTTATACTTTTTGTCCTGGTTCTGGCTTTTACATCATGTAAAGAGGGAGGCAAAAAAGCGGATAAAGATACACAACTGATGGAGGCAAAGGTTATTGAAGTATCGATTGGTGGCATGACTTGTCTGGGTTGCGAGCAGACAATTCAGAAAAACGTTTCGAACCTCGAAGGAATAAAGTCAGTTAAAGCATCATTTACTGTGGGTAATGCATTAATAGAATATTATCCGGGAGTTGTTGACTCCCTTAAGATAAAAGAAGCTATTACAGGCTCCGGGTATACTGTAAAAAAATTCATTACATCTCCTGAGGAAGAGGTGGCAAAATAATAAAAAGCTAACCTATTTTTTTCAGGTTTTTCAACAGGAAACATATGAGTGAAAAAGAAAAGGAAAAAAATCCTGAGGATCCGAAAATAGATGAGATACTGGAATCATCGCGTCGCGATTTTCTGAAGAAAGTGGGATTAGTAGGCGCTGCTTCAGTTGCCGGTGCTGCTGCTATCTATTCAGGATATCGTTATGAGCATGCCAAATCAGATGGAGAAACTGTTAAGGTTTTAACAGAAGATAATCGTCTTGTTCTGATTCCAAAAGATCAGATGAAAGACTATAAACCTGATCCGAAACGCCTCCTTTTAAGAGGAAGAGATGGAATAAAAGGGAAAAAGTGGGTCATGATAATTGACCTTTCAAAATGCAGAAATGCCAGGAAATGTGTTGACGCTTGTCAGGATGCACACCATCTGAGACCATACGAATACCACATAAATACTCTTCAGATGCAGGAATCAGTTAACACACCTGCATATCATATGCCAAAACCATGTCAGCATTGTGATAATCCTCCATGTGTTTCTGTTTGTCCTGTTGATGCAACTTTTAAAAGGCAGGACGGAATAGTGCTTATTGATAATGAAAGATGTATTGGTTGCCGTTTTTGTATGGCTGCCTGTCCTTATTCAGCACGTATGTTTCACTGGCAGGAACCTCTTTCTTCAGAAGCCGATAAAGGCAAAGAATATGATATTGAACTGAATGTACCTCAGAAAAAGGGAACAATTTCAAAATGCCTTTTCAGTGCAGACAGGCTCCGCGAAGGAGCCCTGCCCTATTGTGTATCGGCCTGCCCAAACGGAGTGTTTTATTTTGGTGACGAGAATGAAAATGCTGTTACTAACGGGACAACCAAAGAAACAGTTAACCTGAAAGAACTTCTGGAAAAGAATGGCGCCTACAGGCTTATGGCAGAACTTGGAACAAAACCCAGGGTTTATTATCTTCCTCCCAAAAACAGAATATTTGATTTTGATAAGGGAGAAGAACAGGAATATAAGGAATTAACATAATGACCTACAAAATGTCAGGAACTCATATAAAATCTGATGGTTACAGCGAAAGGCTTGAAACCGTCTCTTCTGATATCTTAAGAAATGTTAGGTTCAACAAAGGATTCATTCTTTGGATGGGATTTCTTTTTATAGCTCTCGCCGCATGTCTCTTTGCATATTATATACAGCTCAGGAACGGGCTTGGAGTAACAGGGCTCCGCGATGTTACCAGCTGGGGTATGTATATTTCCAACTTTGTCTTTTTCGTGGCAACGAGTCTGGTTGGAATGCTTATAAGTTCTGTTCTTGGTCTTTCGGGTGCGCAATGGGTCAAGCCAATTGCCCGCATAGCTGAAATTATTGCTGTCGCATTCGCAGCTGTTGCAGGATTAGTGATCATTTCCGACATGGGACGACCAGACCGGCTCCCGTATGTTTTCCTTTTCGGGAGAGTTCAGTCTCCTATACTCTGGGACGTAACGGTTGTGACAACATACTTTTTCGTTAGCCTGCTTCTTTGGTTTCTTCCTGTTATTCCCGACCTGGCAATAGCAAAAACAAGGCTTAACGGAAGGCCCGGAATTTTAATAAAAGTGTATGAACTGCTCTCTTTGAAATGGATACATCACCCGAAGCAATATGAAATTCTTAAGCAGGCAATGCGTGTTCTTCTGATACTTATTGTTCCTCTTGCCTTTGCAATACACACCGTCACATCGTGGCTATTTGCAGTAACGCCCCGTGCCGGATGGGATAGCTCAATATTCGGCCCTTACTTTATATCAGGAGCATTTGTCTCCGGAACTGCTGCAGTAATTATTGCAATGTATTTCTTCAGGGTAAGTTATAAGCTGCAGAAATATCTTACGGAGGATCATTTTGAAAAAATAGGCAGGGTACTTGTACTCGTCTCAATAGTATATTTCTATTTCAACCTCAATGAGTTTATGGTTCCCGGATATAAACTGAAATCACTTGATGCAATTCATCTCAAAGAACTGTTTTCCGGGGAATATGCTCCACTTTTCTGGGGAGTGCAGCTTTTAGGACTTGTTATTCCGGTGATTCTGCTTCTTTTTAAAAGATTCCGAAAACCATTCCCCATGCTGATTATTTCCATTGCTGTTCTGGCGGCTGCATGGCTAAAAAGATATATCATTGTTGTCCCTCCCCAGGGACATCCATTTCTTCCTGTACAACATGTTCCTGTTGAATGGGTTGTGTACAAGCCGACTCTTATAGAAACAGCAGTAACTCTTGCTTCAATAATTCTTGTTCTGATAATAGTTACGGTTTTATCAAAATTGTTCCCGATACTTCCTATATGGGAGCTGGCAGAAGAAAAAGCCGGATCTGAAATTGAAAAAACAGATAATAATTAAAACTTATGAGGCGATATTTTTTCGGTTTATTGTTAATACAGCTTCTGATTCCTGAACTTTCCGCGCAGGAATGGATTGTTCCTGCAGACAAGAAAGGCAGGCTCAGTACCTTTCCATTCACTGAAGAAACCAGGAAAGCCGGAGAAAAGCTTTACTCCATAAACTGCTTATCATGTCATGGCACTCCGGGAAAAGCAAATTATCTTCAGCTTGTTCCTCCTCCCGGAGATCCCGCAACAGAAAAGATACAGAAAAACAGCGACGGGGAAATTTTCTATAAATTGTCTGTCGGACGGGGTCAGATGCCATCGTTCAGAAGTGTTCTGACATCAAATGATATCTGGAGTGTTGTATCTTATCTCAGGAGCTTCAATAAGGCATATAAACAACAGGTGATGCCGGTCATAACATCTTCAGCTTACCCGGGTGCAGTGATAGGCTTACTGGTTTCGTTTAACCGTGCCGACAGTACAATTATACTTAAAGCCTCGGCAACTACTGAAAAATCAAGCGTTCCGGTTACCGATGCAGAGGTTAAGCTGCTTGTAAAAAGGACTTTCGGTATGCTTCCTGTAGATGAACCAAAGACAACAGATAAAGAAGGGCTGGCAACATTCAGGGTTCCTGCAGACCTTAAGGGAGACAGCGCAGGAATGGTGCTTGTTAGCGCCCGATTCACAGATGAAGATGTATTTGGGAATGCCGGTAAAGATACACTTCTGAATGCCGGACAAAAAGTTATACCTGTGAGCCTTGTTGCAGAGAGAGCCATGTGGAACAATGTAAGAAAAGCGCCTGTATGGATAATTCTTGCCTATGGTCTTGGTGTACTAATAGCATGGGGATTCATTTTACTGGTCCTGATGAAACTCAGGGATATTTATTTGGTGGGAGAAATCGTCTCTTCTGAAAAGAAAGAATAGAATAAAAGAAAGCCGGACAAATTAGACTTAAAAACATGAAAAACATCACAACCCTGGGAAGAATACTATTTGCTGTTCCCTTTGCTATTTTCGGAATTAACCACTTCCTTATGATGGACTACTATGTGGGAATGCTCACTTCATTTATCCCTCTGGGGGCATATACCATTATCCTTACCGGGATAATGCTAATAGCAACCAGTATCAGCATAATCTCCAAAAAGTTTGTGAAAATATCAACAATTACTCTTGCAATCCTTCTGTTTGTCTTTATAATCAGTATTCATATTCCTCATTTGATAACTGATTCTGACAAGACAGCAACTTTAATTGCACTTCTTAAAGATATTAGTCTTATGGGTGGATCGCTGATGATTGCCGGTATATACTCTGAAGATGAAAAACCTGTGACAAAATAAAAGAAAATATGAAAAAATTATTTACAGTTGCTGTTCTTATTCTCCTGCTTAACAACCTGAATGCTCAGGAAATGGTTAAGAGCGAACTTCTTGGGAAACCTGTTGAAATTGGCATTGTTGAACACCTGGGAGAAACAATCCCCCTTGATGTCTGGTTTCTTAACGAAAACAGTGATACGGTAACACTTAGGCAGCTTATTGACAAGCCTACCATAATGCTTTTTGTGTATTTCGACTGTCCAAATTTATGCAGTCCCCTGATGGATGGTGTTTCTGATATGGTCAGCAAGCTTGACATGACCCTTGGAAAAGATTATCAGATAATCACGATCAGTTTCAATACAAAAGATACACCTGAAAAAGCAAGGGAAAAAAAGGTAAATTTTGTGCAGAAAATCAGTAAGGAGAATCAGCAATACTGGATCTATCTTACAGGCGTACAGGAAAATATAAACACAATAACAGACGCACTTGGATTCAAATACAAAGCCCAGGGTCTTGATTTTGCCCATGCATCTGCAATTATGGTACTAAGTCCACAGGGGAAAATTACCAGATACCTTTATGGCCTTTCTTTTCTTCCTTTCGATGTTAAGATGGCTATTGTTGAGGCACAGAAAGGTCTGGCCCGACCAACAATAAACAAAGTACTTGAATATTGTTTTGCGTATAATCCCGGAAGCAAAACATACACTTTACAGATAACAAGAATTATTGGAAGCATAACAATATTTATAGCGCTAATCGTTTTTGTAATTCTTCTTTTTAACAGACGGAAAAAAAGATAATCAGACTATTATGAGCAATTCTGAAACCGGAACACACGTTAGTTACCTCGATCATCAGGGTAAATACAAGGGATTACTTTCATGGCTGCTTACCACAGATCACAAAAAGATTGGGTTGCTGTATCTCTATTCAATAACTGTTTTCTTTTTTGTGGCAGCTATCCTCGGGGTATTGATGAGGATAGAGCTGATTGCTCCCGGACAAACAATTATGGATGCCCAGACTTACAACGGAGTGTTCACCATTCATGGAATCATAATGATATTTGTTATTGTGATTCCTGCACTACCTGCAATATTTGGGAATTTTTTCCTCCCTATTCTTATTGGCGCTAAGGATGTTGCATTCCCTAAACTAAACCTCTTTTCTTATTACCTCTTTATCATTGGGGCCATTTTTGGTGTTCTTTCACAGTTTATCGGAGGTGGCGCACCTGATACAGGCTGGACATTTTATGTACCTTACAGTGCAGAGTCTTCAACAAATGTGATTTATGCTCTTGTTGCAGCATTTATTCTGGGATTTTCTTCGATTCTGACAGGCTTGAATTTTATAGTTACAATTCACAGGATGCGTGCACCAGGAATGGGATGGTTCAGAATGCCTCTCTTTCCATGGTCGCTTTATGCAACTGCATGGATACAGGTGCTTGCAACACCAATTGTGGGGATAACTCTGCTTATGGTTATAGCTGAAAGGGTTCTGAGAATCGGCTTTTTCGATCCCGCTCTGGGTGGCGACCCTGTTTTATTTCAGCATCTTTTCTGGATCTATTCTCACCCGGCTGTTTATATTATGATACTTCCGGGAATGGGTATAGTTACCGAGATATTCCCCACTTTCAGTCAGAAACCCGTTTTCGGCTATACTGCCATTCTGATTTCGAGTCTGGCAATTGCCTTTGTTGGATATTTTGTATGGGGACACCATATGTTTACCGCAGGTATCAGCTATGGTTCAAGATGGTTTTTCTCTTTCCTCACGTTCATTGTAGCCGTTCCCAGTGCAATAAAAGTGTTCAATTGGGTGTCTACCATGTACGGAGGTTCAATTGACCTTAAACCGCCTCTTTTATATGCCATTTCCTTCATCTTCCTTTTTATGATCGGCGGTTTTACCGGACTCACACTTGGTGCTGTTGCTGCAAATGTCCAGGTGCACGATACAGCTTTCGTAGTTGCTCATTTTCATTACATCATATTCGGTGGTATGGGGTTTGCATTTTTTGCGGGAATCCACTACTGGTATCCCAAAATGTTCGGAAGGATGTACAGTAACCGGTGGGCAAACATAGCCTGGGCAATAATATTCTTTGGTTTCAACCTGCTTTACTTTCCTCTGTTTGTGATTGGAATTCAGGGCATGCCAAGAAGGTATTTTGATTATCTGCCACAATTCCAGACAGGCCATGTACTTTCGACAATCGGAGCATTTATTCTTTTCGCAGGGCTGGTAATGATGGTGTATAACCTTGTTTATCATATAAAACGCGGTGCTATAGCTCCGGCCAATCCGTGGAAAGGAGTTACGCTCGAATGGCAGATACCATCACCCCCCTCACATGAGAATTTTGATGAGATACCTGTTATAACCACAGATCCATATGTATTCAGGAAAAGTACAGAAAACAAAACAAGTTAATATTTATGTCTGTTCACGAAACTCATAGCACCCGCATCGACAGCGAAACCGGTAAACTGGGGATGTGGATATTTCTGTTTACCGAGCTCTTCCTTTTCGGAGGTCTTTTCCTTGTCTATGCCGTATTCAGGGCAAAATACTCTGAGGATTTTCATACCGCTGCTGCTGAACTTAATACCTTTATCGGGACGCTCAATACTGTTTTCCTGCTAGTAAGCAGTATGACAGTAGCCATGTCAATAACCGCAGTTCAGAAGAACCAGAAGAAACTGGCTATGTTTCTGGTAGTTGTGACACTAATACTCGCTGCCCTTTTCATGATAAATAAATATTTTGAATGGTCGCATAAGTTCGAGTTTCAACTTTATCCAGGCTCAGAGGTTCTTAAAAACCTGCCAAGAGGAGAATTATTGTTCTTCGGATTGTATTATATGATGACAGGATTGCATGCAGTTCACGTTCTTATTGGTATGATACTGCTTACAATCAACTTCTTCAAAATTAAATCGGGCTATGTAAACCAGGATCATTATCTGCATCTTGAGAACAGCGGGTTATACTGGCATCTTGTCGACCTGATATGGATATTCCTCTTCCCGCTTTTGTATCTGATAACATAATATAGAGTAATGAATTATGAAGCATGACGAAACACATATTTCAAGCTATACCTCCAATGCAATTGTACTGATTGTGTTACTTGTCCTCACAGCAATTTCTGTGCTGGCCACAGGGTGGCATATAGGAGCATTTACAGTAGGTCTGGCACTCTTAATTGCAAGTGTAAAGGTTAGTATTGTCATCTACAATTTCATGCATGTCAAACATGAAAGTCTCTTTACCAAACTGATGATTATTGGGGTATTTGCTTTATATGCACTTGTTATTATTATAACTTTTATTGACTACTATTTAAGGTAAGACAAATTATGTTTACAGGAGCATCAAATCTGGCAGAGGGAGTAGACAATACCTTCATA
>JFJP01002028.1_pt1 | contig 25875 bp, 29 predicted proteins | sample 431651 | NCBI WGS metagenome assembly JFJP01 (sample SAMN02602958, study PRJNA72255) | Microbial mat metagenome, whole genome shotgun sequencing project. | biome: fresh water; feature: sink hole; material: water; isolation source: purple microbial (photo- and chemosynthetic) mats found in...
TGGCTCGCCGCAGTGCATGCATTGAAGATGCTCGTATTCATTGGGCTACAGGCCGATGAGCACGCGTCATCGGCGTTGAGGCCCGCCTGAGCATGGATCGTCGCGATTTCCTGGCCTCGCTGGCGGTTGCCGGTCTCACTACGCTTCCCGGCTGCGGCAGTGCGGCCAAGCCGCCTCTGCCACCAGGCGAGTTATCCGGCGCGTCGATTGATCTTGGCCACCTGCTGCGTGAGCCGAATTTTCCCCCACCCTCCGAGACGCGGCGTATTCCGGTTGCCATCATCGGTGCCGGAATCGGTGGACTGTCAGCGGGCTGGAAGCTGGCCAAGTCCGGCTTCAACGACTTTCTCATGGTTGAGCTTGAAAGCGAGGTGGGCGGGAATTCCCGTGCCGGGCGCAACGAAATCTGCGCCTATCCGCTGGCCGCGCACTATTTGCCGTTGCCGACGCGCGAGGCGACGGCCGTGCGCGAGTTGTTGTCCGAGCTTGGCGTCCTGCAAGGCGATCCGTACGCCGAGCGTCCGCGTTACGACGAGCGCTATCTTTGCGCCATGCCGCAGGAACGGCTGTACCGTAATGGCTGGTGGCAGGAAGGCGTGTTGCCGCAGATCGGCGTTGATGCTGCCGAGCGCGCGCAATATCAGCGTTTTTATGCGCTGATGGAGGTCTTCAAGCTGCGACGCGATGACAGTCGCCGGGCGTTTGCCCTGCCCATGGAGTTTTCGAGTCGGGCGCCTGACCTGCTGAAGCTCGACACCTTAACCATACGCGACTGGTTACTGGAGCAGGGTCTCGATTCGCCACATCTGCATTGGTACGTCGACTACGCTTGCCGTGACGACTACGGTACAGGCATTGCCGAGACTTCAGCCTGGGCAGGCATCCATTACTTTGCCTGCCGTGATGGTGAGGCGCAGGATGCAGCAGCCGATACCGTGCTCACCACGCCGGGGGGCAATGCCTGGCTCGCTGAGGGGCTGACGCAAGGCATCAAGAGCCGCGCCGGGGATCGGATGCTTGCGGGCGCGGCGGCTTTCCGTGTAAGCGAAACGGCCGGCCGGGTGAGCGTTGATTTGTGGCTGTCCAGCGAAAAGCGCACGTTGCGGCTGGAGGCGGATCAACTCATCTGGGCCGCACCACTCTTTCTGATTCCCTATGTCTTTGCCGGTTACGATGCTTTGAAAGCGGCGGCACGGAGTTTTTCGTACGCGCCCTGGCTGGTGGCCAACCTGACCTTGTCGCGTTTTCCGGAAGACCGGGCGGGAACGTCCATGGCCTGGGATAACGTGCTCTACGGTAGTCCCGGCCTTGGCTACGTGGTGGCGACGCACCAGCAGATGCGGATGCGTCCGGGCGCCACCGTATTCACCTACTACCACGCCTTGAGCCAGATGTTGCCGCAACAGGGTAGGGCGCTGCTGCTGACCACGTCTCGCGAAAGCTGGGCCGAACAGATTCTCACCGAACTGGAGCGGCCGCATCCGGATATTCGGCAAGTAACGATACGCCTCGACGTCTTCCGCAACGCGCACGCCATGGCGCGGCCGGTTCCGGGGCTGATCTGGGGCGAGGCACGCCGGCTGTTTGCCGCTGACGGCGAGCGCGTACGCTTTGCCCATGCCGATGTCAGTGGCTTCTCGCTGTTTGAAGAGGCACAATACCGGGGCGTTCTGGCGGCCGAACGAACATTGCGCCGCCTTGGAAAACCCTTCACTTCTTCGCTAAGCTGACTCCCGATGAACGGTTTGCATCTCATCGCCGAACTCCACGACTGCCGCTGCCAGCCACGTTTGCTGCATAGCGTGGAGGCGTTGCGCGAACTGTGTCTGGCAGTGTGCTCAGTTCCCGGGCTGACGCCGGTCGGGCAGATTTTTCATCAGTTCGGCAGCACCTTGGAGCCCGCCGGTGCAACCGGTGCGGTGATCCTTGCAGAATCGCATCTGGCCGTGCATACATGGCCGGAACTCGAAGCGGTCACCCTCGACCTATACGTCTGCAATTTCAGTCAGGACAATAGCTCCGCCGCGCGTACCGCCTACGAGCGTCTGATCGCCGCTTTTGCCCCGAGCCGGGTGGAACGGCGTGAACTGGAGCGGGGATCGCCTGCGTAGTCCAGTTTCATTTTCTGTCCAGCAACCAGGGGACTGGCATTCGAACAGAACAATAGACTGTCATCGTTGCCGAACGCCGCACCTTGATTGTTCGCTGAGACTTTCGGTCAGTCTGCCAAGTGTGTAAGACAAGCTATTTCGTGAATACGTGTTCGCCAGCTACTGAACAAAGGGGTTCTTCAGCCAACAACGCAAGGCCGGCAGAAATCCCGGCGTTTTTTATTTGTGCTTTGTGATCGTAGTGGCTGACGATGTCCAAAATTATCCGATCACCAGCCTGCGGGTGGCCTGTGTCTTCGGAAAAAGGGCGGCGTATTGACGCCAAAACCGTACACCAGCATTACACGAACGCCAGAAAGCAAAAAGCCCCGGCGGTTGCCGAGGCTAAGTGCTTGAATTCGTGGTAGGGCGTGAGTGATTCGAACACTCGACCTACGGATTAAGAGTCCGCTGCTCTACCAGCTGAGCTAACGCCCCACGAAAATCCTTGCTTGTTTTCCTTGGTAGGTCGGGGGAGATTCGAACTCCCGACCAACGGATTAAAAGTCCGCTGCTCTACCGGCTGAGCTACCGACCCGAAAAACTGGAACGCCGGATTATAGGGACCGGTCAGAGACCTGTCAACGAGGACGTATGATTTTTACGCATTTTCTATCAAATTGCCTAATGCGCCTGGTCTATAGCGTTGGTAGCAGAGGAGCCTCAGTCATCCCGGCACCTAATCGGCGATCAGTGCCGAAAGTTCGCGCTCAAGAAGCTCCGGGTCTCCGAGATTGAGTTCGACCAGACGGCGCAGGTGAGTCACGCTGTCGATATCGATTGCAAGACAGAGAAGGCCTGCATGATGACCTTCGTTATGGGCAACGCGTATGGACATGCTGATCTGGTCGTCCATTTCTGTGAGGATGACGTGCAGCGTTCCGGTAGTGCCCTGTTCAACGGATTTGTTGGTCGGTAGTTCAATCAACGCACCTTTGAGCGAGATGTCGAGGACGACGGCGTCAATGCTTTTGTCGCTAAAGACCAGTCGGGCAGGGGCGTGAAATGCTATCCGGGAGTGGTGGCGGCGTTCGTCGGTCATGGTAGCATCCTCGACAGGGTTATTTGTACTGCATGTTACTCCAAAGCAATACGTGCAGTGCTGGTTGATAGAAGAGTTTAAAAAAACCAGCGGCCGTCTGCTCCGCCACGTGTTTGCAGATACTCTGAGAAAGATGCCAGCTCTTGCGGGACCCAGCTATTTCTTCAAGCGCTGCTTTGCCGTAGCAGCTGCGGAACTATCCGGGTACTTACTAAGCACTGTTTCAAACGTCAGCTTGGCACCTTTGGCGTCACCGAGTTCTTGCTGACAGGTGGCGATGTTGATCAGTGAGTCGGGTGCCTTCGGGTGCTGCGGCCACTTGCTGACAACAACTCGGTGGGCGTCGATGGCCTTCTTGCAGTCGCGCAGCGAGTAATGTGCGTTGCCGAGCCAGTACTGCGCATTCGGCGTCAGCGTGCTGTCGGGGTGCGTCCTTGAGAAAGCCTCGAAAGCAACCGCTGCGTCCTTGATCTTGTTGGCTTTGAAGAGGTTGAGCGCTGCTTCATATTCGCGTGCTTCGGCAGCCGGATCAATAACCGGTTTATTCCCTGGCTCGGCAGCAGCGGCGGATTTTTCATCGTCTGCGGGCTTGGGTTCGGGTACCGCCGGAACTGGCACGGTTTCGAGTTTGCGCAGGCGGCCGTCGAGATCGATGTAAAAGTCCTGCTGCCGCTTCTTTGCTGATTCAAGTTCGTAGTTCAGTGTTTCGACCTGCCCACGCAATCGGGCATTTTCTTCACGCAGTGCCTGAATCTGGCTGACCAGTTCGAACTGCGCTTTGGACAGGGTATCGAGACGTTCGTTGGTCTTGATCGAAAGATCCTTGATCTGCCGACGCGCCTCTTCATCATCGAACACGCCGGCTTGTACCTGCTGCGCGCCGATAACGGCGAGCAGCAGCACAATGGTCGAAAGGCGCGAGGCAAAACGCAAGCGGCGCGCAGGCATTTTAGAACTCGCCGTTATAGAGCATGTCGCCGCGACGGTTTTCGGTCCAGGCGGCCTCGTTCTGGCCTTCGTTCTTCGGCTTTTCTTCGCCCAGGCTGACCGATTCAACTTGCTCTTCGCGGGCACCAAGCAAAGTCAGCATCTTCTTGATGGCGTCGGAACGTTTCTGACCAAGGGCGAGGTTGTACTCTCGGCTGCCGCGATCATCGGTGTTGCCTTGGATCAGCATCTTGAATTTGCTGTTGTTAGCGAGGAATTTGGCGTGTGCGGTTACCAGATCCTTGTATTCAGCCTTGACGTCATACTTGTCGTAGTCGAAGTAAACGCTCCGCTTGGAGAGGATGCTCTTCGGGTCGGTGAGTTCGGGTGGAAGTTTTTGTCCGTCGAGGCCGCCAGCGGTCACGGCGGCTACACTGCTGGTGTTGCCATTCCGTGATTCAACCGGGGCGCCGCCTTGCTCAGGGGCGTCGGGTGTTGAACTACAACCGGCGATTAACAGAGCAAGAAGGGCGGGGATGATGAGTTTGTTCATTGTTGTTTCTCCAACGTCAAAAATCAGAATAATCAGGGTATGTGGGTTATTTGGTGTAGGGGCCCCAGGCCGGTTCGCGAACATCACCTGCTGGGATGGAAAGGCGCTGCTTGATGCGGCCATCAATCGATACGGCAGACAAGACGCCGCGCCCGCCAGTTTCGGTAGCGATCAGGATCATGCGGCCATTGGGAGCGAAGGTTGGTGACTCATCCTTGTACGAATCGGTGAGAATCTGTACCTGTTTGCTGGCCAGGTCCATGACAGCGAGACGAAAACCGCTTTCGCGCCGGCTGATGAAGGCCATCGACTTGCCGTCCGGCGAAATGCGCGGAGATACGTTGTAGCTGCCTTCGAAGCTAACGCGCTGAGCATCTCCACCGTTGACTCCGATGCGATAAATCTGCGGGCTGCCGCCCCGATCCGAGGTGAAATAGATCGATTGTCCATCCGGTGCGAAAAAGGGCTCGGTGTTGATGCCGGACGAAGTGGTTAAACGCTGCACGCCGGAGCCGTCAGCGTTGACGGTAAATATTTGTGAGCCACCTTCCTTGGAGAGTACGACCGCCAATTTGCGGCCATCGGGAGCCCATGCCGGTGCCGAATTTGAGCCCTTGAAGTTGGCGACGACGATACGTTGTCCGCTGGCCAGAGAATGCACATAAACCACCGGCTTTTTGTTCTCAAATGACACATAGGCAAGACGGTTGCCATCAGGTGACCAAGTCGGGGAAATGATCGGCTCTCTGGACTTCAGCGCCGCTTGAGCGTTTTGCCCATCGGCGTCGGCGATGTGCAATTCGTAGCGATTCGTCCCGTTCTTTACGACGTAGGCGATGCGGGTCGAGAAGACGCCAGGTTCGCCGATCAACTTTTCATAGATTACGTCGGCAATTCGGTGGCCAGCCATGCGCAGCATCGGCGTCGATGTGACGAAAGAGGTTCCGGCAAGCGTTGTCTGCTTGTTGATGTCGTAGAGCCGGAAACGGGCGTCCTGCTTGCCGTCCGCGGTCAAGATGATACTGCCGGCCGTCAGTGCATCGGCACCTCTGTTTTTCCAGTCGCCGAAGGCCGGACTGGATGCTTCGGTGATGGCAACGCCACTGGTGTCGACCAGCTTGAACAGACCGCTTCGTTCGAGATCGCCGCGAACAACGGTCGTCAACGCTCGCGATACACCGGCTTCGCCGCCAAAGTCGGCAATCGCCAGCGGGATACGGTTGGCGCCGGCACCGGTGATTTCAATTGTCAGTTCAGCGTGGGAGGGGGTCTGGAGCAGCGCCAGGGCGCTGAACGCAATCAAGCTCAGGCCGCGCAGATTTAGCAAGGGTCGAAGCATGGGTACGGACATCCATTGGATAATTGACAATTATATCGCCTTGAAGCGCGACGCGTTTGTAACGAAACGTAATTTTGCTTTATGAAACACGTGCTTACTCATCGAACGGTTTGTATTTGAGCTCAAGAACCCGCTGGAAAAGGTCTGACTGGTCGGGTAATGGCAGCGGGGAAGATTTCAAAATACCCCGCTCGATGGCGTCATCAAGAAGCTTGTTGCCACTCGATTTGCGCAGCTTGACACTCAGTACCTCTCCTGATGGGAGTTGAGTGACCTCAAAAATCGCCTGCGGATTCCCCTGGATTGCCAAGCCTGTGATGCTGGTGTTGCCCTTGATCTTCCCGCGAATTTTTGACGCGTAGTCTGCCAACCCCCGAGAACGAGCTGATGTGGCCTGTTCGGCCTTAAGTTGGGCAAGCTGGTTGGCTTCTGCGGCAGCGCGGTCGCGTTGATCCTGTACTGCTTTCTGCTGTTCGATCTGCTTCTGTTCGCGCTTGAGTTCGTCGTCGAAGCTAGGCCGGCGGTCGGGTTCCGGTTTTTTAGGTTCCGGCTTCTTCGGCTCTTCTTTCTTTGGCTCGGGCTTCTTGGGTTCTTCCTTCTTCGGTTTCTTTTCGTCCTTGATGGCGATGTCCGGCTTGATCGTTGGTGCTGGCTCGGTCTTGGGAATGGGCTTTGGCTCAGGTTTCGGTTCGGGTTTGGGCGGAGGTTCAGGTGTCGGCTCGGGCTTTGCCACGGGTGCCGGGGCCGGTGCTGCACGCCAGACTTCGACCTCGACCGATGACGGCGACTGGCTCTTCCACTGCACGCCAAAGAACAGCGCGGCAATCAGCAGGATATGGACGATCGCCGAGAGAGCCAGTGCTGAGGTGTTTGACTGTTCGGTTTCCGGCGGTGGCGCGGCGAGGTTCACGGGTCAGCTCTTGAATGATCAGGCTTACTTGCCCGTGGGCTGGACGAGCAGGCCGATGCGCTTGACTTGCTGGCGCTGGAGTTCGTCCATGACGCTGAGAACGGCTTCATACTTGACGTTCTTGTCGCCGACGATGAGCACTGGCTGGTCAGGATTCTTGCTCTGGGCGGCTGTGATCGCCAGCGATAGTTCGCTACGGCTCAGATCACGCTGCTCGGCTTTGCCGGGAGCGGTCAGCGACAGGCTCTGGTCGGCGCGGATATTGACCTGCAACGCTTCTGCCGGTGGCGTCGCAGCCTTGCCGACCGAGGGAACGTCGATGCTGGCAGTGGTCATCATCGGTGCGGTCACCATGAAGATGACCAGCAGCACGAGCATGACGTCGATGTAGGGGACGACGTTGATTTCGTTTTTCTGGCGACGTGGGCGCATGAGGACTCCTGATTACCGCATCTGGCGTTGCAGGATGTTGGAGAACTCTTCCATGAAGGATTCAAAACGTGTGGCGAGGCGGTCGATTTCGTGCGCGAAGCGGTTGTAGGCGACTACCGCCGGGATCGCAGCAAAGAGGCCGATGGCCGTGGCCACCAGTGCTTCGGCAATACCTGGAGCGACGGCAGAAAGCGTCGCCTGGCCGACGTTGGAGAGACCGCGGAAGGAGTGCATGATGCCCCACACCGTGCCGAACAGGCCTACGTAGGGGCTGACCGAGCCGACCGAAGCGAGGAAGGCGAGGTGCGCGTCGATGCTGTCGACTTCGCGCTGGTAGGTGGCACGCATGGCGCGGCGCGAGCCGTCAATGATGTCTTTCGGGTCGAGATTTTTCTGGCTGCGTAGCTTGGTGAACTCGCGGAACCCGGCTTCGAAGATGCGTTCCATGCTGCCTGTTCCGTGCCGGTTATTGACCGCACTCTGGTACAGGCTGTTGAGGTCGCCGCCACTCCAGAAGTCGCGCTCGAACTGCTCGGTTTGCGAGCGTGCCGTCCTCAGTGTGAACCACTTGCCGAAGATGTAATACCAGGACATGAAGGAGACGCCGGCAAGCAGCAGCATGACGGCCTGCACGACGGCACTGGCGTTAAGGATCAGATGCAGGATGGAGAGGTCTTGCGAGACGTTCATTGGAGGGCTTCCAGTTTGGTGCGCAGTGGTGCGGGAATCGAGGTGATTTTCATTTGGGCGGCGCTTACGCAAACGATCTGGATCTTGCCGCTAATCAGTTCGTCCCAGCCACTTTCGACGGTCGGATTGACGCGCCGGATGTGCTGGCGGAAAAAAATCTGCGAACGGGTGATCTTTTCGACTTCGAGGCTGACGGAGAGCATTTCATCGAGTCGCGCCGGCTTCAGGTACTCCAGGCTGACACTGCGCACGACAAAAGCAATGCCCGGATCGCGCAACAGATCGGCCTGGTCGTGGCCGATGTCGCGTAGCCATTCGGTACGACAGCGTTCGAGGAACTTCAGGTAGTTGGCGTAATAGACCACGCCACCGGCGTCGGTGTCTTCGTAATAAATGCGTACGGGAATGGTGAAGGCGTTTGGCTTTTGTTCGTGCTTCATGGGCGAATTATAACTAGACAAAACAGTATCGAGTGTAAGTGTTTGTGACGAACCAGCAACATTCACTGCGCCCGCCAGAGTTCGTTTTGTCCGTTGGCGGAGGGGTTGTCCAGGACGGTATACCGCTGCGGTGGCGATTCGTCCGCGTGGCGTACGCTGCAGGAAGCCCTGTTGAATGAGGTAGGGTTCGAGTACATCCTCAATGGTGTCGCGCGCTTCGCCGATGGCAGCTGCCAGATTGTCGACGCCGACCGGTCCGCCGCCAAACTTGTCGATCACGGCGGAGAGCAGCTTGCGATCCATGATATCGAGACCGCCATGATCGACGTCCAGCATGATCAGCGCCAGATCGGCGACATCCTGCGTGATGTGTCCGTCAGCCTTGACTTCGGCGAAGTCGCGGACACGGCGCAGCAGGCGGTTGGCGATGCGCGGCGTACCGCGTGAGCGTTTGGCGATTTCCAGTGCGCCGCCCGGATCAGCCGGAACCTTGAGTAACTGCGCCGAGCGCGTGACGATGTGCGTGAGTTCTTCCGGTGTGTAGAACTCAAGCCGGGCGACGATGCCGAAACGGTCGCGCAGCGGATTGGTCAGCATGCCGGCTCGAGTGGTTGCGCCGACCAGCGTGAACGGCGGCAGATCGAGCTTGACCGAACGCGCCGCCGGGCCTTCGCCGATCATGATGTCGATCTGGAAGTCTTCCAGCGCCGGGTAGAGGATTTCTTCGACGACCGGACTCAGGCGATGAATTTCGTCGATGAACAGCACGTCGTGCGGCTCAAGATTGGTCAGGATCGCGGCCAGGTCGCCGGCGCGCTCAAGCACCGGGCCCGAGGTTGAACGCAGGTTAACGCCCATTTCAGTGGCGATGATGTGCGCCAGCGTGGTCTTGCCCAGACCGGGCGGGCCGAACAGCAGCACGTGATCGAGCGTGTCCTTGCAGTTGCTCGCGAATCTTCACCTGTCCGACATAGTCAGCCAGACGCTTGGGGCGCAGGGCGCGTTCAATGGCTTCTTCCTGTGTTGATTTCGACTCGGCGGAAATCAGACGGTCGATCGGTTCCTCAGTGCTGTCACTAAACTTGTCTATTTCGATCATGGCTAAATTGAGGGTCCGTCGTAGTCGGGGTTGTCCAGCCATTCCCGGATCAACACCTGGCCGAGCGCGAGCAGTGTCGGCCCGAGGAATAGCCCGATGAAACCGAAGACCAGCACGCCGCCGAAAACGCCGACGACGATCAGCAACAGCGGCAGGCTGGACGTGCGTGAGATAAGCACAGGCTTGAGGAAATTATCAACGCTGCTGATACCGAACATGCCCCACAGGATCATGAAAATGGCCCAGCCAGTCTGTCCGCCGTCGTAGAGCCAGGCCGCCGAGCCGAGCCAGATCAGCGTGGCACCAACCACCGGCACCATCGAGAAAAAGAAGGTGGCGACGGTGAGAATGGTGACGCCGGGAACGCCGGCAATGATGAAGCCGATCATGGCGACCAGCGCTTGCGCGGCCGCCGTGCCGACGATGCCGACCATGACCCCGGTGACCGTGCCCTCGGCCAGCTTGAGCATGCGTTCGCCAAGATTTCCGGCCAGTTTGCGGCTGCCGGTACGCAGCGCGCTGGCGTAGGTTTCTGCATCGCGGAACATGAAGAAGACAAAGAAAACGACCAGCACCAGTTGCAGCAATCCTTGACCGAACATGGTTACGGTAGCTAGCGCGAGTTGGCGTGTCGGATCAAGAAGCTGGCGCAGCAGCGCGTTCATTTCTTCCCGGCTGGCGGCCAGTTTATGCCAGTAGGTGCTGATGTCCGAGCCAACGACGGGCAGGTTGGCGATCCACTGGGGTGGGTGGGCGGGCAGGCCGCTCTCGAGAATGGGCTTGAAGTGGAGGATGGCCGATTCGATGCCGTCGGCCAGCGAGCCGGAAAGCAAGGCCAGCGGAGCGACCATCACCAGCAACAGCAGGAGCGACATCAATATCGCCGAGAGGCTGCTGCGTCCTCCGCAGAGCTTGCGGAGACGGTTGCGCAACGGTGCCGTGGTGACGCAGATTACAACGGCAAAGAGCAGGGTGCCGGTGAAGGGCATCAATACGGCGATGCAGCCGATCAGCAGAAGCGCAACGATGGCGATCTGGATGATCTGCTTCTGGGCAAAGGTGATGGGTGGGCTCATGCCTTCGAGAGTTGTTTAAGCGCCTGACGGATGCCATCCGACGTGGAAATGCCCGGTGGTAAGGGCTTGGTGGCCGCCGCCGCTTCGCGGTCATTGTAACCCAGCGCCAGCAACGCATTGAGGATGTCATGCTGGCTGTCTTCCATGGCAAAGGCTGCCGTGGGCAGAGCATCTGCCAGCTTGCCCTTGAGTTCTAGCAGTAGGCGTTCGGCGGTTTTTTTGCCGATGCCCGGTACCTTGATCAGCCGCCCGACTTCCTGGCGCGCGATGGCTTGTGCCAGATCGCTGACCGACAGTCCGGAAAGCACGGCCAGTGCCATTCGTGCGCCGATTCCGGAAATCTTGATCAGCTGGCGAAAGGCGTAGCGTTCGGATTCAGTGGTGAAGCCGTAGAGATACTGGCCGTCTTCGCGCACCACGAAATGCGTGAGCAGGGTGATCTTCTCGCCGCTGGCCGGCAAGTTGTAAAAGGTGCTCATCGGCACGTCGACTTCATAACCAACGCCGTGGACGTCGAGCAGGACTTGCGGCGGGTTCTTTTCCAGCAGTATTCCGGTGAGGCGACCAATCATTGTGTAATCCCTGTTATCTGACTTCGGTCATTCGTCCATTACGTACGCGTAACCCCTTTGTTGCCAGTGCCCCCAAACCTTGTCCGCCGTGCGCATGAGCAATGGCGCAAGCCAAGGCGTCGGCGGCGTCCGGGCTGGGGTCGCCGGGCAAAGACAGCAGGCGACGCACCATGTGCTGTACCTGAATCTTGTCGGCGTGACCGTTGCCGACCACCGCCTGCTTGACCTGCAAGGCCGTGTATTCGGCAACTTCAACCCCGCTCGAAACCAGCGCCGTAATCGCCGCGCCACGCGCTTGTCCCAGAAGCAACGTTGATTGCGGGTTTACGTTGACGAAAACGATTTCGACGACGGCTTGATCGGGCTTGTATTGTGCGACGAGTTCGCGCAGGCCGGCGTGGATAGCCCCGAGGCGCGTGGGTAGCGCGGTCTTGGCATCGGTCTTGATGCAGCCGCTGGCGACGTAAGTGAGTTTGTTGCCGGATTTTTCGATGACGCCAAAGCCGGTGATACGCAGCCCAGGATCAACGCCCAAGATGCGGATCGGGTTGTTCGGTGCCGGGGTCAATTGGTTTCCCCGGTCAGGGAGGGGGCAGGAACTTGCAGCGACGGCATGGGGTGGGTTTCTCGAAGGATCCGACAGTATACCGAGTCCGGTGAGTGACGCCGGGGTACTTTGTTGTTATGAAATTTGTATTTTGGGGATAATGTTCCATCCGGCAATCCTCTCCAGGCATCCTGAACCATGATCCAGTCCCGAACCTTCGCCTTGCTTTACTCCGCTGCCCTCATGCTTGGCCTGCTCGTTTATTCCGGCCTGCATGCGTTTGATCGCGCAACCTGGGCGATGGAAGTGTTTCCGGTCATCATTGCTATGGCCGTCATGGTGGCGAGCTATCGTCGCTTTCCGCTGACGACACTGCTCTACGTCTGCATCTGTGTACACGCGGTGGTGCTGATCGTCGGTGGTGTTTACACCTATGCCCGCGTGCCGCTCGGCTTCCAGATCGCTGATCTGCTGCACGTCGAGCGTAATCCGTACGACAAAATCGGGCATTTCTTCCAGGGCTTTGTTCCGGCGCTGGTGGCGCGTGAAATCCTGATCCGGGGTGCGCATGTGAATGGCCGGCGCATGCTCGGCTTTGTGGTTGTCTGCATCGTGTTGGCGATTAGCGCGGCGTACGAACTGATCGAATGGGGTGCGGCGGAAATGCTTGGACAGGGGGCGGATGAATTTCTCGGCACGCAGGGCTATGCCTGGGATACGCAGTCGGACATGCTGATGGCGCTGATCGGTGCCGTCGTCGTCCTACTGTTTTTCGCCCGCCTGCATGATCGGCAGATAGCAGCCGTTCAGCAGTAATGCTGAACAGCCCGTCAATAGGCGTTCTATGGGATGCATGCCGTGGAGCCCGCATGAATATTGGCTTGTGCGGCATCGGTCCTGAAGATGCTCGTCCTGCTTGCCTTGCAGGTTGGCGCTTCATCCCATTCCGAATTTTGTCCGGGGCGGAATCAGTACGCTACACTCTTGTTTCTTCGATTCCGAGCCTGACTGCCATGGATTTTGACGCTATTTCCCGTAATCGCCTGCCTGAACTGCTGTGTCAGGCGCCCAAGGCCGAGCTGCACATTCATATTGAAGGTTCGCTGGAGCCCGAGCTGATCTTCAAACTCGCCCAGCGCAACGGCGTCGAGTTGGCCTATCCGAGCGTAGATGCGTTGCGTGCGGCCTACGCCTTTTCCGATTTGCAGAGTTTTCTCGATATTTACTACGCCGGCGCCAGTGTTTTGTTGCAGGAGCAGGACTTTGTCGACATGGCCTGGGCCTACTTCGAACGCGCGGCGGTTGACCACGTGGTGCACGCCGAACTGTTCTTCGATCCGCAGACGCATATCGCGCGCGGTGTTGACATCGGTGTGGTGATTCGTGGACTGCATCAGGCTTGCCAGCGTGCGCAAAGTGAATTGGGGATCAGCGCCAGCTTGATCCTGTGTTTCCTGCGCCATCTCAGCGAGGACGATGCGCTGGCGACGCTGGAGGCGGCGCTGCCGTTCTGTGAACTCTTCATCGGCGTCGGGCTAGACAGCAGCGAACGGGGCCATCCGCCGGAGAAGTTTGCACGCGTCTTTGCTCGTGCCCGCGAGCTAGGACTCAAGCTGGTCGCGCATGCCGGCGAGGAGGGGCCTCCGGCCTACATCGAAAGTTCGCTCGATGGGCTCAAGGTGCAGCGTATCGACCACGGTGTGCGCTGTGTCGAAAGCGCGGCGCTGCTCAAACGTCTGGCCGCCGAGCGCATGCCGCTGACCGTTTGTCCGCTGTCCAACATCAAGCTCCGCGTATTCAGGACGATGACCGAGCATAGCCTGCCAGCTTTGCTGGAGGCCGGCCTGTGCGTGACGATCAATAGCGACGATCCTGCCTATTTCGGCGGCTACCTGAACGATAACTTCATTGCCGTTTTCGACGCTTTGCCGCAACTCGGCGCGCGCGAGGCCTACCAGTTGCTGCGCAACAGCTTCGAGGCCAGCTTCGTTTCGGACGAAGCCAAGGCTAAGTGGATCGCGCAGTTGGATGCGGTGTTCAGCGCGGCGAGCTAGGCGTTCGAAGCAGCCGATGCATGGCGGCGACGTGGGCGATCTGCGCTTCCGGGATTGCCCATTCTTTGGCCAGGTCCGGCCAGGCTGCGAACACGTCGACCGTTTGTTCGATGATTTCCTGTGGCCGTTGAATATCGAATCGCTTGCCGATTTCGATCAGGCCGTCGCGGGTGAAGCCGTCGGATAATCCGCCGGCCGTCATCTGGTGGCGAAGGGTATAGCCGCTGCCCGCCGCGAAAGTCAGGTCGTACGCTGGTGCCAGTCGCCACGAAGCAAGCGGGCTATCGAGCAGAAAAGATACGTTCTTGACGTGATCGTCCTGGTTGCGCCCGACGATGTTGAACAGCATGCGACGATATGCCTGATCGAGCGCCGTGGCGCCGAGCCTGAGTTCCATGATCAGGCGGAACCACGCCTCGTAGCTGTAGGCCTGCGGCCGGTTGAAGTCGACGTGCGTCATGCCGGCCAGACTGTGCATGTGGCGTTTTTCGGCGCCGGTGCGATCGAAGCGGCGGGTCATGAAATGGAACAGCCCGCTGTCCGGATCTTCAAGGAAAGACACGTCTTCCATGTCGATGCGAAGTTGTTTGGCCAGCAAAGCGTAGGTGTACTCAATGCGGTTGAACGGCTTGGCCTTGCTGTCGAGCGCATTGGCCGATCCGACGCCGTCGAACTTGATGATCCACGGCTCTTCGCCGTCGCGAATCCGGGCGAAACCCGAGCGTACTCGTCGCTTCTGGCGATTCCACAGGATCAGCGCCTTGGCCCGCGCACCTCCGGCCGAGCCGCCGACGCGCATGATTTCATGCACGGCCTCGCCGGGTTCGCCTTCTATCAACTGGCGTGCCGATTCGACCAGCGACTGGATCTCCAACGCGCGTTCCTCTTCCGGCGTCTTGCGCTGCAGCGAGGGAGCGTATTCCAGTGCGCCCATGGCGCGCTTGCCGATGTAGAGCAGGCGCTGAACCGGGCTCAGCGCGTTGTCGGGTTCGCCCTTCTCCTCGAAATACTTGCGGATGACCAGATTGCCGAAGGTGTCCGGCAACGAATCGGCCAGGGCGCCGGGGAGTCCCTGGAACGACTCCATGCTGCGCAGTTCGGGGAATTCGAAAACGCGCGTTTCAAGCGGCAGGAATTTCGGTGACAGGCTAGGTCCGGTCTGCAGGAAGTCCCTGTCGTAGTCGAAGCCGATGCGGCCGTTGTGGTATTCGCGAACGTAGCCGACGGTGCCCCCCCAGAGGCTGACCCTGGCCGATACGCGGACATCCGAATCGCGCGACCCTGGCTTAGCCATGTTGCACCTTGCGCACTTGCGCGCTGGCGCGCAGACGGCGCTGCCCGCTCGCAGAAAGTGCGGCGCCGCCGGGCAGCGTGTCGGGAATGGCCGATTCCAGCAGTCCGAGCATGTTCATCGAGCGCAGGATCTTGACCAGCGATGAGAGCCGGATATCCTCGCCAGCCTCCAGCGCGAGGATGGTCTTCCGATTCAGGCCGGCGTGAGCGGCGAGCTCATCAACGCTCAGATTGCGTTCAAGACGACGCTGACGGAGGCGTTGGCCGATCGTGTCAAGAATTTCAGCACATGTCAGATGGTCCGCAATAATGGACATACGTAGTTCCTTTTCGATACAAAATCCATTATGGTGGATTTTATAGAAAATTCAATTAAAAATATCTACAACGTCCGTTATTGTGGTTTTTAATTCGATTAATTGCTATTAATGTCCTTTTTATTGGCTTTAATTTTGATTTTAATAGTTAATTCAAAGGTGGATGGAACCGGAAATCTGTCTCTGTGTCTATTCAGCACGGATGTGAGCAGTGTCTGGGGTTAGCCCGTCTGTCCATTGAAAAAATTATTATTCGAGAGCTGGAATAAGTGCCTTCGTCTCCTCGTTCATGCAGGTGTAGGACCCCAAAACACCAAAGGAGACTCTCATGAAAATTCAGACACTCGCTCTCGCCTTATTGGCCTCGACTACGTTCGTGGCTTGTTCTTCGTACGGCGCTCGCCCGACCGGACCGGTCATGATGTCCAACGGCATGCTCGTCGGCAGCAACGGGATGACGCTCTACACCTTCGACAAGGACGTGGCCGGCAGTGGCAAGAGCGTCTGCAACGATGCCTGCGCGACCAATTGGCCACCGCTCTTCGCGATGGGCGATGCCGCCCCGAGCGGCGATTACAGCATCGTCACCCGTGATGATGGAAAGAAGCAATGGGCGATGAAGGGCAAGCCACTCTATTACTGGATCAAGGATCAGAAGGCCGGAGACAAGACTGGCGACGGCGTCAATAAGGTCTGGCACATCATCACGCCCTAAGCGCCCGAGTGGACAGCCGCGCGATCCTCGCCGAGATTCCCCGCCTGCGCCGTTACGCGCGGGCGATGCTCGGCAATCGCACGGCCGCCGACGATCTGGTACAGGACACGCTTGAGCGGGCCTGGGTCAGGCTTTCCCAGTGGCGGAGTGGTAGCGACCTGCGCGCCTGGCTGTTCAGCATCATGCACAATCTGCGGATTGATCAGTTGCGCCGTCCTACGGTGTCTACACAATCAATCGACGAGGATGATTTTGAGGCGCCGACGCGCGCAACGCAGAACGATGCGCTGGAAGTGAAAGATATTGAAACCGCTCTGGGTGAGCTCCCCGATGAGCAGCGCGAAGTCTTGCTGCTCGTTGCTCTGGAGGAAATGAGCTATGCCGAAATTGCCGAAACGCTGTCTGTCCCCGTCGGCACCGTCATGTCCCGCCTGTCGCGTGGGCGGGAACGGTTGCGCCGGATCATGGATGGTCAGCCGCTGGCGGCACGATTGAAGGTGGTGCGATGAGTCATCTTCCGATCAGCGAAGACGAACTGCAAGCCTACGTCGACTCGGCTTTGCCCGAAGCGCGGCGTGGCGAAGTGGCAGACTATCTTGCCGCTCACCCGGAAGAAAGCGAGCGGGTGCGCAGCTATCAGGCGCAGAAGCAGGCACTCCGGGCTTTGTTCAATCCGGTGCTCGACGAACCGTTGCCGGAAAAATTGTGCGTGCTGAGTTCGCCGCCGGTTGCCAAGGCGAGTTCTCCGAAGAGTGGATTTCTGGCGCGCTGGTCGCTGGAGCGCATCGCGGCCAGCGTTTTGATCGGCGCGATCAGCGGGCTGGCCGGATGGCTGGCGCATGGCCAATACACCCCGGAGCGTATGGCACGATTGACGCCGCTGTCGTATCAGGCGGCTGTGGCGCATGCCGTATTCAGCCCCGATGTGCGTCGCCCGGTCGAAGTCAGCGCAGAACATGAAGACCAACTCGTTGCCTGGCTGTCCAAGCGCATGGGAACGCCAGTACGTCCGCCCAAGCTGGGGGCGCTGGGTTATGAACTGATTGGCGGTCGCCTGTTGCCCGGTAACGTCGGCCCGGTGGCTCAGTTCATGTATGGCGACGCCAGCGGGCAGCGGTTGACGCTCTTTCTGTCGACCGAGAACGTCAGCAATCAGGAAACCGCCTTCCGCTTTGCGCAGGAAGGCAAGGTCAATGTCTTTTACTGGATCGACGGCACGTTCGGTTACGCACTTTCGGCCAGTATCGACAAAGACGAACTGGCACGTGTTGCCACCGCCGTTTATGACCAGATCGAGCGCAAGTAGTACCCATCCAGATGAACATCCAAAAGAGATCAGCATGAAGCTTCAACTGAAACCATCCGCCCTCGCCGTGTTTGCCTTCGTGTTTGCTGGCCTTGTCGCCGGAGCGTTTGCTCAACAGGGTGTGCCGGACAAGAAGATGAGTTTTTTTGTCACCAGTGTCAGTCCGGGCAAGGGGGCTGACCTTGGCGGTCTGGCGGGCGCCGACGCGCATTGCCAGTCATTGGCCGAAACTGTTGGCGCGGAAAAACACACCTGGCAGGCTTATCTGAGCGCCAGTGAAATGGGCGGGGCGCCAGCGGTCAACGCCCGTGATCGCATCGGGAAGGGTCCCTGGTATAACGCCAAGGGCGTGCTCATCGCGAGCAACGTCGATGAACTGCACCGCGATAACAATCTCACCAAGCAGACAGCGCTGACCGAGAAGGGGGCCGTCATCAACGGTCGCGGCGATACGCCGAATATTCACGACATGCTGACCGGCTCAGATGCGCAGGGTATGGCTTTTCCGGGGAATCTCGATACCACCTGTGGCAACTGGACCAAGAGCGGCGAGGGCTCGGCACAGGTTGGGCACCACGACCGCACCGGGCTGGACGAAAAGCAACCCGCCAAGTCGTGGAATCACTCGCACCCGTCGCGCGGCTGCAGCCCGGACGCGCTACGCAGTTCGGGCGGGGCGGGTTTGTTCTACTGCTTCGCCGCCAAGTAACTGCTGACTATCCGGTTGCCTGGCGGTGGGCTTTCGCCAGGCGGTCGTAGAGCACGACATTGACGGTCGCAGCGAGGTTCATGCAGCCAATGGTCGGGACGTACACCACATCCGTGCACCAGGCGCGGATTGTCTTATCCAGCGTTCCGTCTTCCGGCCCGAAAATGTAGAACGCCCGCTCGGGATGTGTATAGTCGGGCAGCGGCTTGGCACCCTTGACCAGTTCGACAGCGACTGGCGTGCAGCCGAGCGGAATCACGCTCTGCAAGTCCTCAATGCCGATCAGCGGAATCTTCTGGTGCACCTTCTTGGTGTCGGTGACGAACTCCTTGGCGCGGTCGTAGCGAACGCCGGTATAGAACACCGAGTTCACCCCGTAGCAGCCGGCTGCGCGCAGCACCGAGCCGACATTCTCGGGCGTCTTGGGGTTGAATAGTCCGATACAGCAGAAACCTTTGCTCATGATGTGTATGTCTTGTCTTGCCAGCAGCGATTGTACGGCGTATGGCTTTGCTGATGCCTGTTTTTGAACCTGCCAGAAAGGCCCGTGAATAGGGCGTTTCATGCCCGTATGCTGCAAGAAGCCCATGGATATTGGCCTCCACGACATCAATGTTGAAGGTGCCCGAATTCATTGCCTTGCAGCCGGGTCGATTGAGGCGTGCCGCCGTGTGGTGCGATCCATGTGTTTCCGGCTGATACCGGAAATGCTCCCATTTGCGCTACCATGACGTTCGCCCAATATCCGGAGGTTTGACAGATGACCACGCTTTTTACGGAGCCGGAAGGTTATACCGGCTATCCGGTATTCAGCGCCACGTAGTTTGGCGGTGTCCTTGCTCCAGCAAACCACAGCCTCCGTGGAAAGCCCGGCCTCCGGCGAATTTCTGGTTGTCTGCCTTTGCGCTGAATGGTGTGGTACCTGTCGCGATTACCAGACGGGTTTTGATGCGTTGGCGGCGGAGTTTCCCGATACCTGCTTCCGCTGGCTGGATATCGAAGAGCGTGCCGACGATCTGGGCGACCTGGATATCGAGAACTTTCCGACGCTGTTCATTCAGCGCGGGGAGCGAGTGCTTTTTTTCGGGACGATGCTGCCCCACCTGAGCCATCTGCGCAGGCTGATCGAAACCTTCCACGAGCAGACGCCGGAGCAGAGCTGCGATTATGTGTCATCCAATCCGGAGCGCAGTCTATGGCAGGACGATCAGGATCTCTGCCATATCGGGCGGGTGATGCGGAGTGAATGACCGGGCAAGAATCAAGGAAATGCGCAGCAAGCTGCCGAGCAGCCTGCTGATCGGAGCGTTGCTCGTCCTGCTGTCGCTGCTGGCTTACCAGCTCTGGTTGAGTTACCGGGATCAGGTCCGAACCGCCGAAATAAGTTCGCGCAATCTGGTATCGATCTTTGAAGCACGACTGGATGCAACGCTGCGCCGTACTGATGCCGACCTGAAGGCATTGTCAATTGGCATTCCACAGGCGGCGCTGAGTCAGCAAACCGTTCCCTATTTCGAAAAAGCCATCAACGCCGAACTCGACCGGCGTCTGTTCAATGTCGATGAAATGGCTGGTTACCGGGTGCACGACGTCAATGGCGACACGCTGTATGCCTCGGATAGCGCGCGTACCCAGCGGGTCAACATTGCAGATCGGGCCTATTTTCAACAGTTGCGTGACGATCCGTCGGCGGGCGTGGTCTTTTCCGATGTGATTACCGGTCGTAGTACGGGCCGGCAGGTGGTGGTCATCGTCCGGGCTTTGCGCGATGACCAGGGGAAGTTCATGGGCATTGTGCACGGTCTGCTAGAGCTGGATTACTACCGTAAGCAATTCAAAGCGCTCGACTTGGGACCCCATGGAGTGGCTGTCTTGCGCCGCAGCGACACCCATGCCCAGGTCCTTCGTTTGCCCGATCTCCCCGAAGGTACAAACAAGCCGCTGGCACCGGACCACCCGGTCGTCTTGGGGCTGGCTTCCGGTGCAAAGTCATTGACGCTGCATTACGCCGCGCCACCAGAAGATAGGCCACGCATCATGGGCATTCAGGTGCTGCAGAATCACCCCTTCTATTTTGCCGTAGGGCTGGGGCGCGACGACGTTCTGGCTGGATGGTACAGACAGATGCTGGTGGTGTGCGTTACGTCGCTATTGCTGTTCAGCCTCATCGGCACATTGCTTTTCCGGCTGGGGCGCATGCGTGTTCGCGAAGCTGGAATACTGGATACGCTGGCCCAAAGCGAGTTGCAGTTCAGCGAACTGGCGCAGATGGTTCCGGTGGGCATTTGCCATTTTGATATTGAAGGGAACTATACCTACGTCAATGATCGCCACATGGCGCTCTCCGGGCGCAGTCGGGAAGTATCGCTCAGCAGCCGCTGGACCGATTTCATTCACCCGGATGACCGCTTGAAGCTCGAAGAAAAATGGGAGCGAACGGGTAAGCTTGGGAAACCCTTTGTCTGTGAATATCGTTTTGTGCGTCCAGATGGTCAGCTGCGGCATGTGATTGGTGAGGTCAAGGCCGAGAAGGACGCCGAAGGTGAAGTGTTTGGCTACATCGTGGCCGAGACGGATATCTCTCCGCGCAAACAAGCCGAGGCGGAATTGATCGTCGCCAAGCAGCAGGCGGAAAGTGCAAATATCGCCAAAACTCGCTTTCTTGCCGCTGCAAGCCATGATCTGAGGCAGCCGATTCAAGCTATCAACCTGTTTCGGGATGCTCTGGCCAGAACTGATCTGGACGAAGAGCAGAAAACCATTGCCGGATTCCTTTCCAAGTCGGTACAGGCACTGGGTGACTTGCTCTACTCGCTGCTCGATATATCAAAACTGGATGCCGGCCAGGTCCGTCCGCAGCTGGTGGGGGTGCCCGTTGAAGACCTTTTCAAGTCCATTGATGCCCAGTTTTCAACGATCGCACGGCAAAAGAACCTGCGCTTCAAATTGTTCTATCCGCTCAAGGAGCTAGTCCTTTACACCGACCCTGGGCTGCTTCTTAGCGTGTTGCGCAACCTGATCGACAATGCGTTCAAATACACCGAGCTTGGCGGGGTGCTGGTCGGTGTTCGCAAACGCGGCGACTGCGTCGTACTCCAGGTATGGGACACCGGTGTCGGTATCGACCCGCAGCATGGCGACAAGATTTTTGAGGAGTGTTTCCAGGTTGGCAACTTGTTGCGCGACAGGACAAAAGGTCTTGGCCTTGGTCTCTCGATTGCCCGACGCATGGCCAGGTTGCTCAAGGGCGAAGTCAGTTTCCGTTCGCGACCTGGCTGGGGGACTGTCTTTGAGATTGTCCTGCCGTTGAGTGATGAACTCAACGGCGCTGGGCTGCGTGTGCCTCAAGAGACCAAGGCGACAGTTCGCTCGGAAGGTGATGATCGTGCCAGCCTGCGTGGATGGCGAGTCGTTGTTGTCGAAGACGATCCGATGGTAGCGAAATCGATCGAGCTTTCTTTCCAGACGCTGAGTATTCATACCGAGATTTTCGGTAGCGCCGAGATGGCGCTGGCACGACCGGAAATCCTGGGAGCTGATTTTTACATCTCTGACTTTGTTTTGCCCGGGATGACCGGTATTCAGCTGCTTGATGCCATTCAGCAGCGTTCAGCCAGACTGATCGATGCCGTCCTGATTACCGGTGAAACGTCACCGGAACGCGCCCAGCTGACGTCTTCGTCACGTTGGCCTGTGCTGTTCAAGCCAGCCGAGCTGTCAAAATTGTTGACCATCATGAACGCTGCGGCGAAGGCTCGTGCGCGGGGGTAGGTGGGGATCAACGGCGTTTCTTGCGCGCGTTTCCGTCCTTCCGAGCCTCTTTTCGGCGCAGGATCAATTGCGCGGTTCGGTCGAGTCCAACCGGGTGGGCGGATTCGAGCTGACGCAAGCGTTCGGTTAGCTCGCTGAAGCTTGGCGGGAAGTGTCCGTCCCTGCAGGAAAAAATAAGGCTCTGTTCGCGAAAGCTGTGGAATAGCTCTATATCGCAGTGTTTCCGGGCGATAACCGGAAACACTGACCTACAACCCGAAACCCGCTCAAGTGCTTGCTTCGGGCAGGGTGTGCCGCAATGTATCCACAGCATTCGCGAACAGAGCCAAAAATAATCTTGTTATCGCCTTCCTCTGCTTCGACGACGGCTATTTTTCCGCCAAATGCGTCACCGATTCGGCCCACATAGCTGCCGTAACCGGTGTCGTCGGCACACATATTGACGACGAGAATGCCTCCCGCTCGCAAGGCGGCATGACAATCATCATAAAATGCAGCGCTGCATAGACGCTCGGGTTGGCCACCGCCGTCGAAACCATCGACCAGCAGGACATCCAGTGATTCGCTTTCACCGTGCACAAAATCGGCACCGTCGGCGCAGAGGATACTGAAAAAGGCATCGTCGGGCGGAATGCCGAATTGATTGCGCAAGCCGATGACTTCCGGCGATAGTTCAACGGCGATGAATTGGCTGTCAGGCAACTTGCGGCGACAGTACTTGGCCAGTGATCCGCCGCCAAGGCCAATCATCGCGATTCGTCTCGGCTGCGGATTAAAAAGCAGGAAACCCATCATGGTGCGCGTGTAATCCAGCACCAATCGTTCCGGATCGGCTTTCAGCATGCGGCTCTGAATCGTCGGAAAGTTAAAATGCAGCGACAGCTCGCCGTTCTCTTCGTGCAGAAGCGGGGATTCGTTCGTGATTTTTTGCAGGGGAGGTGTGGTCATGGGGGCATTGTCGCAGAAGTCATCCGTTCAGCGCGTTATACTGGCCGGCTATCAACTGCCTGCCGACTTTGCAATCATGGACTTAGCCCAGATATGAGGGACGGACTGTTTGCCCTGTGCGCGCTGGCTCTGGCCTGCTCGGCATTGGCTGAACCAAAACCGGGCGATTGTGTACTCTTCCGCGAGGGCGGGGTTGGTTTGTTGCTTAAAACGCCGACCTACTGGCTTAAAGGTTCGATTGCCGGGATTTCCAACGAGTTCCGCCTGGCTGGTCGCTGCCCGCACATCGGCAAGCCGGAGTCGGCCTACTCGCGTGATGACTGGGTTCGCGTCGCCGCCGCCATGCCGTGTGTCGAAAGTGGCGCCGACGGGCGCGAAGTGGCTGTTGTGCGAATAAGTGTGGCGGTCGAAGAGTGGGAAACGCCATGGTCAAACCTGCATGGAACGGTCGGCTGGCTGTTTCGCGGCCACTTCCTCGACAAGCCGCTGAAAAAGGGCGAGCTGATCGAAATGGACGCAAACTGGCTGGAAAATTGCCCGCGCTGACGGTGTTCAGAGTGTTTTCTTGCTTGGCTTATTCGCTGGCCTTTCGCCCGCCGGCTTATCCGACGCCCCCTGCATTCACGCCTGAATCTGTTGCATAAGAGCTCAAGGCCACATTGCCGACTGGAGCGTATCTGTCGCACTGTCTTTGGCTTCGGTTGGTTCCGGCGATATGCTTGTCTGTGTTGGTTTGATCTGGCTCATTTCCCGCACAGGTTTCTGGAGAAGTCTAGTGGATCGTCGGCTGATTCATTGTTTGACATATGCGGACTCCGTGCGTGGTGGCAGGTTTGCCCGGCACCTGGTTAGTGATAGAGTGCTCGCCAATAACAACCCTGATTGCACCCGCCGCCATGCTCAAATTGCTTGTTGTTGAAGATCACGCCCTTGTCAGGGAGGGGCTTGTCCAGACCTTGCGCCAGCTTGAAGAGAGCGTCGAAATCCTGGCAGTGGCCGATAGTGATGGGGCAAGTGCCTTGCTTGGACAAGGGCATGTTTTCGATCTGATTCTGCTTGATCTGGGTTTGCCCGGGATCGACGGTTTTTCCTGTCTGAGGACTTTTCGCCATCATTATCCGTCGATACCCGTCGTTATTCTCTCCGCCTACGATGACGCGTACACGGTTAACAAAGCGATGAAATGCGGGGCGGCAAGCTTCGTCCCCAAAGCCTATTCCAGCGACCGCTTGTTGGCCGCACTGCGCGAAGTGCTGGCAGGCCGGATTTTTCCTCCAGATCTTTTGCCGGCGACCTTTGTCTCGATATCTCCGCACAACGCGAACGGTGGAGAGGCGGAGCCGTCGGACTTCGGTTTGTCGGAGCGGCAGGCCGAAGTGCTAGGCCTGATGGCCTGTGGCAAGTCCAATCGAGATATTGCCGGCTTGCTCGGCCTGTCTGAGGGGACGGTCAAGATTCACCTGACGGCAATTTTCAAGGCTCTTGGTGTTTCGAGCAGAACCCAGGCGATGGTGGTCATCGCCCGTCACGGAATTCGGCTCTGATCAGAGCCGGTAGCAGTACAGCCGAGTTTGCCTGGCATCGTCAATTTCAACGATGTCGTTGGCCTCTACCCCAGGAACTGGGAAGCTGTTGCTGATGAACAGGCTTCCCGGGCGCATCTCGCGCAGCACTTTTTCCCATAATGCGGGCATCGGGGTTGGGGAGAGAAAAGCGTAGACCGCGTCGTATTCCGCAAGATTGACGCGCCAGATGTCCCCCCAGCGCCAGCTACAGTTGCTTATCCCGATCGTTCTCAGGTAGCCGAAAAGCCAGGTCGCCGGTGCGTTTTCGATTCCAGAAAATTGTGCCGTTGGTAGCGTTTTGGCCAGAGGCAGAAGTACGCTGCCGATACCTGCGCCAAGGTCGACAAAGCGCATTCCCGCTCGCTTTGAGGTGAGTTCGGCCAGTGCCATCGCAGTATCACGGTTGGAAAGATAAAGCGGGATCTGGCCAGTAATTGCGCCGCGATAGACAAGCAGCATCAGAATGAAAGCCAATAAAAACCAGCCGGGATCAATCGAAAGCGCGGCAATCCACCAGGCCAGTGGGGCAAACAGCGCATGCATGATTCGCCACCACCAAGTCTGGCGTGTGAAAATGGCGATCAGTAGCGCGACGCCGCCAATAGCCAGAGCCGTCCCCGGCCAAGGGAGTTCCTCCCCGCGGATGCCGAAATAAGGCCATGTCAGCGAGAGCACGGCGACTGTCGCTGCGCACTGCAAGGTTAGCTGCCGAAGCTGCGCACGGCTCGCTAGCTTCGGTTGTGATTCGGCGTCGATAGTTGATTCGGTTTCGGGCGGCGGCAATGCTATGCTCCGGAGATGGTTGCAGCAATTGTATCGCGGGTGCGATGGCGTGTTCGCGCATCAATCTGCATCGATCTCAGAAAAACAACGGAAATAGTGTTTTTCGGCACAGTTTCTGCTATGATGCTGCCCGGTTCGAAAAAATTTATTTGACAATCCTTCGCTGGGGCGTCAAAATTTTCGGTTCCGAGTTGGAGGGATACCCAAGCGGTCAACGGGATCAGACTGTAAATCTGACGGCTCTGCCTTCGAAGGTTCGAATCCTTCTCCCTCGCGGCTGTGATCGAAAGTGCTGCGGGTAAATGGTTTTGCGGGTGTAGCTCAATGGTAGAGCTGAAGCCTTCCAAGCTTAAGACGAGGGTTCGATTCCCTTCACCCGCTCCACGCGGCGCAGGAATGTTGTTTAGGGTTTGCAAGCAGGATGCCCATGTAGCTCAGTGGTAGAGCACTCCCTTGGTAAGGGAGAGGTCGGCAGTTCGATCCTGCCCATGGGCACCACGGTTTATGTACCGAATTTTTTAACTTCTAACGTTTTGAGGTACCGGCAATGGCTAAGGCAAAATTCGAACGTACGAAGCCGCACGTAAACGTCGGCACGATTGGTCACGTTGACCACGGCAAGACCACCCTGACGGCG
>JFJP01001827.1_pt1 | contig 25864 bp, 24 predicted proteins | sample 431651 | NCBI WGS metagenome assembly JFJP01 (sample SAMN02602958, study PRJNA72255) | Microbial mat metagenome, whole genome shotgun sequencing project. | biome: fresh water; feature: sink hole; material: water; isolation source: purple microbial (photo- and chemosynthetic) mats found in...
GCCAGCAGGTAAATATTGTCGAGTCCGGCGGCGGCGCATTTGGCGGCAAATTCGCCGGATTCTTCAGGCGGGTAATCGACCGTCAGCACGCCATCAACCCCGGCAACCGCTGCCGCCGAGCAAAATCCATCCCAGGTCATCGCCTCGATCGGATTGGCGTAGCCCATCAACACCACCGGCGTGCTTGGATTGGTTTTTCGGAATTCGCTCACCATGCCGAGCACATCGCGCAGACCGACGCCATGCTTCAAAGCCCGCTCACTGGCGCGCTGAATCGTCGGACCATCCGCCATCGGGTCGGAAAACGGCACCCCCAATTCCAGAATGTCGGCACCGCCTTCGACCAGTGCGTGCATCAATGGAACCGTATTGGCAGGTGCCGGATCGCCGGCGGTAATAAAAGGAATCAGCGCCTTGCGGCCCTGGGCTTTGAGTTGAGTAAAGGTTTCGCCGATTCGGCTCATGAGTCAGTCTTCCAGAAAATAATCTGAATCTATGCGCTTGATCCGGTAGATATCCTTGATCGAAACGCCCAGATCGAAATCGATCATCAAATCGACCAACATCGGTCCATCGATGAGCACAACCTTGTTAGTAAGTTGCTGCGCATATTCACGCGCATTCTTGTTGAAATTGGAGGTGGTGATAAATACCCCCTTATTGGCTTTATGGCCGGCAAGCGCGCCAACAAATTGCTGAATTTCACGTCGCCCCACATCGTTTTCCCAACGCTTGGCTTGAATGTAGATGACATCCAAACCAAGACGATCTTCCTTGATGATGCCGTCTATTCCGCCATCACCACTTTTCCCGACCGCCTGTCCCGCATCCTCGGCTGAACCACCGTAGCCCATTCCAAGCAGCAAATCGACCACCAATTGCTCAAAAAAGGCAGGAGAAGTCGCCTTGACCTGCGCCAACAATTCCGCTGCAAGCGAGGAACGGAATTGCCGATATCCCGCTTCCAACAGCTCCTCGGGCGTTTTCTGTGGCGATTCATGCCCAACTTCTGATAGAGGCGTCTCCTTAGCCTTGCTCACCGACTTGAACGCCAGATATTCTGGAAATTGCTCAAGATATTTCATGTCGATGCGAGTCGGATTCTCAGCCAGGACAGAACGACCGCGTTCAGTAATCCGGAATTCGCCTCGACCAGTTATCTCAAGCAGAGCCGCCTGTTTCAAATATGACTTTGCCCAACCAACCCGATTATCGAATTTTCCTTGCCGCCCCGTTGGCAGCTGTTCAGACAGTTCGGCGTCAGTCAGTTGAAACAGTTTCGCCAATGCAGGCATCGCATCGCGCTTGCTATGCACCACACTATCCGCACAATATTTGAGCAGCGGCAACATCAGAGATTGGAAATCAGGAATTGGCATTCTTTATTCAACCCCGGCTCTCCAGCCAGCGTTGAAATGAAGCCTGACTTTCCCCGGATGGTCGGCCTTCCAACAAACCTAACAGACTGATGTCTTCATCCAGATCTTCCCAGTGAATACCTTCGCCCCGACCAATCAGTCGCCAATTGGTACGTTCTGCCAAAGAACTGTTGGCCAGTCGCGGATACCACGCAAGCGGCACCAGGATGCTACGTCCATCGCGCAGATCGACGCTGAGCGTGTCTTCGCTGACCACGACATCCACGGCCAACGGCACATCGATTTCAATCGTGCTGACAGTAAGCATCCCACGCCTCCTTCAACTGAAATTGGTGTTCCATCACCATACGCTGCATCCGGGCAATTTCCGCGCGCGGGAATCCACCGCTGCTTGCCAAACGAATCGGCAATAACCAGAACTTGGCAATGTTGTCGTCACGTTCGACATGGATATGGGGCGGTTCGCTGCAATCACTGGCGTAAAAGAAGAATCGGTAGGGACCATCTCGTAACGCGGTAGGCATTCGCCGTCAGAGCTCGATACCCGACAGGCGGGCGACAGTATTGATGTCCTTGTCGCCACGTCCGGACAGGTTCACCAGCAGGATCTGGTCTTTGCTCATCGTCGGCGCGATCTTGGCGGCGTGGGCCAGCGCGTGGCTGGATTCCAGGGCGGGAATGATCCCTTCATAGCGGCACAGGTTATGAAATGCAGCCAAGGCCTCATCGTCGTTGATGGCCACGTATTCGGCACGACCGATGTCCTTTAGATAACTGTGTTCAGGACCGACTCCGGGGTAATCGAGGCCGGCGGAAACCGAGTGGGTTTCGATGATCTGGCCGTTGGCATCCTGCATCAGATAAGAGCGGAAGCCATGCAGCACGCCAGGGGTACCGGCGGACAACGGCGCGGCGTGATGGCCGGTGCTGACGCCCAAACCACCCGCTTCGACACCGATCAGGCGGACGCCTTCAACCGGAATATAGGGATGGAAAATCCCGATGGCGTTGGATCCGCCGCCGACGCATGCGATCACCGCATCCGGCTGGCGACCGAGCATTTCGGCCATTTGCACCTTGCACTCATCGCCGATGACGCACTGAAAATCACGCACCAGCATTGGGTAAGGGTGCGGGCCGGCAGCGGTGCCAAGAATGTAGAAGGTGGATTCGACATTGGTGACCCAGTCGCGCATGGCTTCGTTGAGTGCGTCTTTCAGCGTCTTCGAGCCGGATTCGACGCCGACTACGGTGGCGCCAAGCAGTTTCATGCGGAACACGTTGGGCGATTGGCGTTTGATGTCTTCCGCGCCCATGTAGACCACGCATTCCATGCCGTAGCGCGCGGCAACGGTGGCCGAGGCGACACCGTGCTGGCCGGCGCCAGTTTCGGCAATGACGCGTTTCTTGCCCATCCGTCGGGCAAGCAACGCCTGACCGATGGTGTTGTTGATCTTGTGCGCGCCGGTATGATTCAGGTCTTCGCGCTTCAGGTAAATCTGCGCGCCGCCCAATATTCCCGACCACCGCTTGGCGTGATAAATCGGGCTCGGGCGGCCGACGTAGTGGCGCAGTTCGTGATGGAATTCAGCCAGAAAATCGGGGTCGTTGCGGGCGGCTTCGTACTCGTATTTCAGTTCATCGAGCGCGGCCATCAACGTCTCGGCAACGAAGACGCCACCGTAAGGACCGAAGTGGCCGGTTGCATCGGGTAAAGCATGTTGGTCAAACTGCATTTTTCACTTCCTTCATGAAAGCGGCGATCAGCGCCGCATCCTTGATACCTTTCGAGGCCTCAACACCGCTGGAAACATCCACCGCCCAGGGCCGGACTGTTTCAACGGCAAGACGAACATTGTCCGGTTTCAATCCACCGGCCAACACAAACGGCTTGGGCAAATCGTTCGGAATCAGGTTCCAGTCGAATCGCTCTCCAGTACCTCCGTGCGCCGTTTCGCTCCAGGCATCCAGCAACAAACCTTGCGCATCCACATACAAGGCGGCGGATTGTAGCAAATCGGTTTCCGGACGGACGCGCAGCGCTTTCAGGTAGGGCACCCCAAAACTGCGGCAAAACTCGGGCGGCTCTTCACCGTGAAACTGCAGCACATCGGGCCGCACCTGACTTAACACGGCATTCACGTGCTCGGGCTGTGGATTGACAAACAAGGCCACCGTAGTCACAAAAGGCGGCAACGCGCGAACAATGCTCGCGGCTTGTTCCTGCCCGACGTTACGCGGACTTTTGCCATAAAAAACCAGGCCGATGGCATCGGCGCCCGCTTGCGCCGCGAGCAGGCCATCTTGCGGACAAGTGATGCCACAGATTTTTACACGAGTCATTCAGGATTGATCTTCTGGTGGTTGAGGAAACAAACCGAGCGGCCCCAGACCCAACAGGGGCGGCACTTCAAAGCGGGCATCGTAACGAACATCGGCCAGATACAGACCATCCGCCGAGAAAGTCGCGGCGGCGCGCTTGCGGTCACGGGTCAGCAAGACTTCGCCGATCCATTCTGGCGATCGGCGGCGCAATCCGACCCAGACCAGCGCGCCAACCATATTGCGCACCTGATGGTGCAAGAAGGCATTGGCGCGAAACTCGAATTGCACGCAGGTTCCTTGCCGCCAGACCCGCGCCGCGCGCAAGTCGCGGATGGGCGTCCGCGCCTGGCATTCCGCCGCACGGAAAGCGGAAAAATCTTGCTCGCCGACAAACCAACGCGCGGCCTGACACATCAACGCCACATCCAGTTCACCGTGTATCCAGCCGACGCGTCCGGCCAGCAAAGCCGGACGTACCGGCTGATTCAACAAGACATAGCGGTAGGTGCGTTCAACCGCACTAAAACGGGCATGAAAGTCGGTTGGCATGGTCTTCGCCCAAAGCACCGCCATGCCTGCGGGCAGACGTGAATTGGTGCCAAAAACCCAGGCATGCTCAGGCCGCAAATTCAGCATATCGAAATGCACTACTTGAGCCACCGCATGCACGCCCGCATCGGTGCGACCCGCCGTGACGGTTTGCAGCGGCGCGCCATGAACTTCGGCCAAAGCCCGCTCCAGATGATTCTGTAGCGAACAACCACTCGGCTGCGTCTGCCAGCCACAGAAGTCGCGACCATCGTATTCAATGCCCAATGCAACTCGCCGCGAATGGGTAAGTGCCGCTGAGCCCATCGTCATGGAGTCGCTCAAATCAGGTTCAGCCATTGGCTGAGCAATGCAGCGAAAAGAAGGCCGGGAACAACAACATCGATCCAATGCAAGCGACAAAGCGTAATTTCCACCCGCTCCGGCAGCGCAACCTGAAAATCAAGTTTCATCAGGCGTTTGAGGTTGCCCTGGCCGCGTTCCATGGATTCGATAGCGCGCAAAGTCAGTCCCAAACGTAACGCGACACGGGCCGGGTCGATACCCAACCCTGAAAACGGTCGAATCAATTGATACAAACCACTCAGCAGTTGCTCGGCCGGCAAGCACAAAACCAGCACATCCAGCCAGAGCAGCAACACGATCAAGCGAGCGGCTTGTTCAGCGCCGTGCTGCGCGCCCTCCCATGATGGCGCCAGATTGCCCAGCGGCGGCCAGACAGACTCGCCCGGAAAGCCATAGGCATAACCGAAAAACAGTATCAGCAGAAGCCAGCGTGTACGAGAAATCAGACGCAATGGTGATCGTCGTTGCCCGACTAATGCACCTATCGCGATCAATAGAAGAATCGGCAGCATAAAAAAAGGCAACCCCGGAATTGCCAGTGCAGCCAAAAGGTAAATCAGAATCCGGCTCGCCGGGTGCGGCGGAATCGTAAACGCAAAAGCGAGATTACGATTCCGGCATGGTTGTTGCGCGTCCAGCGGAGTCGATGCCGTTTTTGGCGGCTTGATAATCCGGGGCGTTACTTGCTGAAGCACAAGGAAAGGTCAGCGCCGTGGCGAATCAAGATGCTTCCGCCATCAGTTGGTCCGCTTCAGCCTTCTGTTGCGTATCCCCCTCACCCAATACCTCCTGCAAAATCTCGCGAGCGCCTTCGCGATCACCCATTTCCAGATAAGCGCGCGCCAGATCGAGCTTGGTATTGACCTCTTCATGCAGTTCCGGATCAATACCCCCCTCTTCCGCCTCGGCTTCGGCGGGACTGGAAATGACTTCCTCAGGCTCGGGTTCTGCCGCAGGTTCAGGTTCTGCCACCGACGCAGGCTGGATTTCCTCTTCTGGCTGGAAATCTGCAAACTCTTCAAGTTCCTCCAGCGTATCGAAATCAGCGACTGGCGCGGCAACCAGATCTTCTACTTCGGCGTGCTCTGCAGTGGTTTCGAGTTCAGCCAGGTGATCGACATCGAGGTCAAGGTCTATGCCGGAAAAATCAAGCTCCGGCAGCGCTTCCGCACCAACTTCCGCCGCTTCCAGTTCTTCAGTGCCTTCCAGGCCAGAGAGCATTTCCACCGGCGAAGCTTCGATACTCTCCTCCGCCACAGGGGCCAACGTATCAAAATCGACCTCGGGCGCCAAATCGAGACTGAAATCTTCCGCTATTTCAGGCAAGCCGATTTCAGCCTGTTCCGCCTGTTCAGCCTCTTTGGCCAAGTGAGCCTCAGTTGCCTCAACTGCGGCGGGCAATTCCGGGGCCAGATCAAAATCATCGATTGGATTCAGATCCAGGTCGGTGGCATCTGGCGCAGGCGCGGAAATAATTGATTCCGGCTCTGGCAAGTCGAAAGTCGGCTCGGGCTCGGAGGGCTCTGGCGTCGGTTCCGCAAACGCGCTTTCGAATTCCATCAAATTTTCATCGACCGGCGCGGGAGCGGTTATGGGGGCCGGTTTTGCAACGAAGTCTTTCCCAAGGCTGGAAGAAAACTCCAGCGCGTTGTCATCTGCTATTGCCGCCTCGCCCCAATCATCGCTGCTCTCCAATTGATCAAATTCATCAGCCTTGGCGGCGGCGGGGGGTGCTTGCGCAAAAACCACTGTGGTTGCGGCGGTTGCGGCAATTGCCGCCGCAGCCGCAGCAGGGGCCGCAGCCGGTGTTGCAATCGCGGCGGAATGCTGGGTTGCAACTCGGTAGAGCGGATTATCCGGATCAATCGTGCGTCCCATTTCTGCCGCACGCTGCCAGACCGGGGTATCTTGTCCGCCGAGACCGGCATACAACTCGCTGGCAGCGGTTTCGAAGCCGTTGGTATCCTTGCGTGAAGCATAAAGTTCAAGCAATTTGAGCGCGATTTCATGCCGAGAAGGATCTTTACCCAGTGCCTCGCGCAAGATTTCCTCGGCTTGCGCATCCCGTCCGTAGGCCATGTAAACCTCGGCCTCGGCAATAGGATCAACTTCATGACTATCAATAGCGCCCATGCCCAACCGGCTGAAGTCGGTCAACAGCATGCTGCCCTCGGTGCTGGCGCCAGCGGCGACATTACCCGGCGAGGCATTGAACACGGCATTATTCTTGAACTCACCGCCGGTCATGATGCTGTCTTCGAATTTGTTCAAGCCATGGCGACGCCGACTTCCGACCATCATCATCCACAGCAACGCCGATAACAGGACTGCGGCGAGGACGCCGCCAATATAAATCGGGTTGCTGATGAAGGTGGAAATCCAACTCGAACTGGACTCGACACTGGGCAGAGGCGCAATGACCGGCGCTGGTTTTGCTGGCTCGACGGTCGCCGGGACCGGCGCGGGTTCGGCGGCGGGAGGCGGCGCTTCAACTTCGGGCTCGGGCGGTGGCGCAACCACAGCGGGAGCCGGCGGTGGCGCTTTAGCCGCTTCCTGAGATTTCATCTCCAGCAGCTTCTGCATATCGCGCACCGTGCGTTCGAGTTGACTGACTCGATCCTGCGCATCCAGGAGGGCGCGACCTTTCGCCGCCAACTCCTCCTCCATCGCCTGCATTCTTTCTTTTGTTTTTGCGTCTGGCTTACCTACGCCACCAGGTTCACCTTTGGAAAGTTTGAGAACATCTTTTGCCGGCGCAGACGCAGCGGGTGCGGCATCGCTCTTCGGCACGATCTTGCCAGCGGCTCTTTCATCCACCGTGGGTGTATCGGCTTCGCCTGCCATCTCGGCTAGTTGGCGTCGATAGGCATGCCATTCAGCCGTATGTCCACGCAAGGTGCGGATTGCCTCAGCTTGCGTGTTGGCAAGTGCCGCGCCGGCTTCAGGCACATTCAGAACAGCGCCGCGATTGAGGCGGTTCATGTTCTTGCTCTGGAAAGCATCCTTGTTGGCCTGATACAAGCCAACCATCATTTGTTCAAGGCTGACCTCATTCTGTTTCAGCTTGCTGGCGATACCGCGCAGCGTCTCGCCGGAACGAACCGGGCCATAGACTTTGGGGGTCGCGGCGGCCGCAGCAGAAACGGCGGGTTTTCCCTTTGCCGCCGACTCAACCGGCGGCGCGGCAGTAACCGCTGGCTTGGCCGCGCCATTCAAGGAAAGCTCCGTGCCAACGACTGGCCGTCCCGCCTCGGCAGATTTCGCCGCAGTTGGCGGGTCAAGCAGAATCGTGTACTCGCGGATCAAGCGACCGGAACTCCAATTGAGTTCGATCAACATGTCCAGGAAAGGATCGGCTACCGAAGCGGAGGATGTGATGCGAATAATCGGTTGGCCGTTAGCGCGCTGGTCGACGCTGAATCGCAAGTTGCCGAGCGACTCCTGGCGATCGATACGCGCCTGACGAAAAGCCTCCGGGGTAGCGAGCTTGGCAGTGATGTCGGCGAGGTCATCTTTAGTCACCGAAAGCAACTCGATTTCGGCTTTGAGTGGCTGCCCCAGCGCCGACTGGACCGTCAATCGGCCGAGTCCAGCTGCGTTTGTCGAGCCCCAGGCGAACAGCAACGCCCATAGTAAGCTACTGATTTTTCTAGTCTTAGTCATCGCTCCGCCTTATATCCTCTGTCTGCAAGACCATTTTGGATAGCCCCCATTTGCAACTCCTTACCTACCCCCTCGACGCCCGAATTTGTGAAATATCTCATGGGGTTAGAAGCGGTATCTGAAGGAATTCTTACGTTAGCATTGAAGTTACAGGCTTATCAATCCAATTTTCCACTCGCGCGGCTATCTGAAACGCCTCCAACGCAATCGGATCGAATACCAACCATAGACGACACACCTTGGAATCGATGCGAATTCTGCCGACAAAAACATCCAGACTACCTTGCGCATCCGTCGCCGGCGTTGGCATTGCCGCTGGCAAATCAGCTTCCATCAGCGTGATGCCCTCTTGATGCCGGAATGCATTCCGCAACAACTCGATATCCAAAATTTGCGTAGTACGCACATGCAACGCCATGGCGGCGCCAAAAAACAATGGACCGGTGGTTGCGGTAAATCCCACCGAAGCGCCATTCGCCAGTCTGGCGGTTGTTTGCGCCAACACGTTTTCATAATCCGGCGCACCTTTTTCCGGCATCTTCGGGATCAGGTTGAAGGCAATCTGCAACGGAAAAACAATCGGGTCCGGGCTTTCCAAATTGAACAAGCCCCGCGTTTGTTCAACCAGTTCATCGACACCTTCTTTGCCTGCCATTGCAACGGGCAGGGTCACCCAAGCTTCGGCGGAGACCAAACCCGCTAACGCCTCAATCGGCTTGAGCACGCGGGCAGCGATGATCGCCGGCGCGGGATCGATCGCCGAGTCGACCGCATTCGCATCCAGAATCGGCATCGTTGGCCGTTCGGCGCGGACGCGTTCGACCAAGCGAGCAATCGCCGCGCCATGCCCGGTCACCAGCAACGCCTGCGCCTGGCTGTAATCAAATGCCGCCGCGTCCTGATGCGGCCAGGACATACCTTGGAAAGTCGCGCTGGCCTCGGCCTCGCCCAAAGTCAGCGCGAACAAGCGCCCGACGGGAATTTCACGTTCTTCGAGAATGGCCAATACCGCATCGGCCAGCGGCGCGTCCGCACCAAGAATCGCCAGATCAAACTGAGATACCGCAGGCTCAAATGGCAAAACGTTCAACCTTCCAGAAGAATGCGCAACATGCGGCGCAGCGGCTCGGCCGCGCCCCAAAGCAGCTGGTCACCGACGGTGAAGGCGGTCAGATATTGCGGCCCCATGGTCAATTTGCGCATACGCCCAACCGGCACCGTCAGGGTGCCGGTAACGGCGGCGGGAGTGAGTTCGCGCATGCTGATTTCGCGATCGTTCGGCACCACTTTCACCCAGGCGTTGTGGGCGGCGATCAAGCCATGAATCTCGTCCATCGGCACATCTTTGGTCAGCTTGATGGTCAACGCCTGCGAGTGACAGCGCATTGCGCCGACGCGAACACAGAGGCCATCGATCGGCACCTGATTGTCGGAGCGACCCAGAATCTTGTTGGCTTCCACCTGTGCCTTCCACTCCTCTTTGGACTGCCCCGAAGCCAGCGGCACATCGATCCAGGGAATCAGATTGCCGGCCAGCGGAACCGGCCAGGCATCGAGCGGGTAACGGTCGGAACGAATGAAATCAGCGACTTTCTTGTCAATTTCCAGAATGGCGGAAGCGGGGTCGTCGAGCAGCGATTTGACTTCGGCATTGACCGCACCCATTTGCTGAATCAACTCGCGCATGTTGCGCGCGCCGGCGCCGGAAGCGGCCTGATAGGTCATCGGCGTAATCCACTCGATCAGGCCGGCATCGAACAGGCCGCCTATCGCCATCAGCATCAACGACACCGTGCAATTGCCGCCAACATAGGTTTTCACCCCGGTGGAAATGCCGTTCTTGATCACATCCTTGTTGACCGGATCAAGCACGATGATAGCCTCGTCCTGCATGCGCAACGTCGAAGCGGCGTCGATCCAGTAACCAGCCCACCCGGCCGCGCGCAGCTTCGGATAAACCTCCTTGGTGTAATCGCCACCCTGCGTCGAGATGATCACCTCCATCGCCTTCAGTTCATCGATCGACATCGCGTCCTTCAGCGCCGGCACCTCCTTGCCAATATCGGGGCCTTTGCCGCCGACATTGGACGTGGTGAAGAACACCGGATCGATCAGATCGAAATCCCGCTCTTCTTTCATCCGCCCCATCAGAACCGAACCGACCATGCCGCGCCAACCGACCAGACCTACTCTTTTCATGTTCACTATCCTTGTTTATTCAAAATTCAGAAATTCAATCTTCCAGAAACCAGTCCGCCAGCGTGATTTGAACACCGGGCAGCGCTTTCAACTCGATTTCGTCCTCAGCCCCCAGAATTTCCGGCGGCAGGATGTACGGGTTGCCGTCCAGCAAATAACGCTCCACTGTTCTGCCATAGGGGTCCAGGATCATAGATATTCCGGTACCCGCGCCGACTGGTAGAGGCGTAATTTGGTACGGCGGTCCTTCTTCGCGGTAGAGGCGGACAGCACTTCCATCACCATGTCCGGAGCGCCGTCAACGTACTTGCCATTGCAGTGCGGACAAGGGACCAGCGAGGACGCGCGAGCATTGATGAATTCTCAAGGTAAGCTTAAAGCGCCGCCACCACCGCATCGCCCATCGCCGAGCACGACACCTTGTGCCCGCCTTCAGTCCAGATGTCGCCGGTACGATACCCCTGCGCGATGACTTTCTTCACCGCATTTTCGATGCGATCCGCAGTCGCCATATCGGCAAAGGTGTAGCGATACATCATCGCCACCGACAGAATCGTCGCCAACGGATTGGCAATGTCCTTGCCGGCAATATCGGGCGCGGAACCATGGATCGGCTCATACATGCCCTTGTTGTTTTCGTCCAACGATGCGGACGGCAGCATGCCGATTGAACCGGACAGCATCGAAGCCTGATCGGACAGGATGTCGCCGAAGATATTGCCGGTGACGATAACGTCGAATTGCTTCGGGTTCTTCACCAGCTGCATCGCCGCGTTGTCGACATACAGGGTGGACAGTTCCACTTCCGGATAGTCCTTCGCCACCTCGGCCACCACATCGCGCCAGAGTTCGGAGCATTCCAGCACGTTGGCCTTTTCCACCGAGCACAATTTCTTGCCGCGCTTCATGGCGATGCCGAAAGCGACCTGCGCCACCCGGCGCACTTCAGATTCGGAATAGATCATGGTGTTGAAACCGACACGTTCGCCATTGCGAACTTCAATCCCGCGCGGTTGGCCGAAGTACACATCGCCAGTGAGTTCACGCACAATCATGATATCAAGGCCGGACACCACTTCCGGCTTCAGCGACGAAGCACCCGCCAATTCCGGGTAAAGCAGCGCCGGGCGCAGATTGGCAAACAGATTCAATTCCTTGCGGATGCGCAACAAGCCGCGTTCCGGCCGCAGCGGACGATCCAATTTGTCGTATTGCGGGCCACCAACCGCGCCGAGCAGCACCGCATCGGCTGCTTTCGACAAGTTCAGCGTCGTTTCCGGCAGCGGATCGCCCTCCGCGTCATAACCCGCGCCGCCGATGTTGCCGTATTCCATCTCGATCTTCGCGCCCTCGCGCTTGAGCACCTCGAGAACCTTGACCGCCTGCGCGACGATCTCCTTGCCTATGCCGTCACCCGGCAGAACCGCGAGTTTCACTTTTTTTCCTTTGATTAAAGATGTGGGTCAATACCAAAACTGGAGCGCTCAAGCCGACCATCCGGCCCAAAGAATTCAAAACCATCGCGGGAAACCAACCAGACTTCGCAAGCGCCAGCGCCAAGGAATAGTCCGATCTTGCGTTCCATCTCGGGACGGCTATTGGAGGGAGACACGACTTCGATGCAGAGTTCAGGCGCTTTCGGGAATGGCGTCTGCTCGCCATAGGTTTGCAGAAACTCATCAGAACACCATGCGACATCGGGCACGCGCACACCATCAGTGGTTTGCACTGAACATTCCACAAATACTCGGCCGAACTGAAAAAAACTCCGCAACAGAACAACCAGATCGCCCTGCGTTAGCGCATGCCAATTCGATGCCGGACTCATCTCGATGATGCCCCATTTGTTGAGTTCGATTTTGTACGGCAAATCCTGTAAAGAGGGATCGGCGATGACTTCAGACCATTGCATATGCGCCTCCTCAGGCAAACAACCAAGCCGCCTCGACCCGCCGCCTTTCTTCATAAGCCTTGATCTGATCGGTAAATTGCAGCGTCAGGGCAATGTCGTCGAGGCCATTCAACAAGCGATGTTTGCGCTCGCCATCGACTTCAAAAGCGATCACCTCGCCAGACGGCGTGGTCACAGTCTGCGCGGCGAGATCAACATTCAGGCAATAACCTTCAGTGGCCAAGGTTTCCTGGAACAAGCGGTCAACCACATCCGCTGCCAGCACGATCGGCAGCACGCCATTCTTGAAGCAGTTGTTGAAAAAGATGTCGGCAAACGAAGACGCGATGATGGCGCGGAAACCGTAATCTTCCAGCGCCCACGGCGCGTGTTCACGACTGGAACCGCAGCCGAAGTTTTCCCGTGTCAGCAACACGGAAGCGCCCTGATATCGCGCCTGATTGAGCACGAAATCCGGGTTGATCGGGCGATTCGTGCAATCCATGCCCGGCTCGCCGCGATCCAGATAACGCCATTCGTCGAACGCATTGGGACCAAAGCCGGAACGCTTGATCGACTTGAGAAATTGCTTGGGGATGATGGCGTCGGTATCGACGTTGGCGCGGTCGAGCGGAGCGACCAGGCCATGCAGAGGCGTAAACGGTTTCATCAGCTGCCCACCTTTTTGATGGCCTCACCGGCCTTTTCAATGTCTTGACCGATACCTTGCACGGTGTTGCAACCGTACATGCTGAACACCACGCCGACCGCCACCACCAGCAACGCCAACTTGATCACACCGAACAGAATCCACTTTTGCGGGGTTGTCATTTCATCACCTCACGAATATCCACAAAATGCCCAAATACCGCCGCCGCCGCCGCCATCGCCGGCGACACCAGATGCGTGCGTCCGCCCTGGCCCTGACGGCCCTCGAAATTGCGATTCGAGGTCGAAGCGCAGCGCTCGCCAGGCTCCAGACGATCGGCGTTCATCGCCAGACACATCGAACATCCCGGATCGCGCCATTCAAAACCCGCCGCGACAAAGTCCTTGTCGAGACCTTCCGCTTCGGCCTGCGCCTTCACCAGTCCGGAGCCCGGCACCACCATCGCCAGCTTCACATTGGCGGCAACTTTACGGCCGTGCGCAATCGCCCAACGCGCCACATGAGCGGCTTCGCGCAGGTCTTCAATGCGCGAATTGGTGCAAGAGCCGATAAACGCCTTGTCGATGGAAATCTGATTGATCGGAGTACCGGCGGTGAGTCCCATGTAGACCAGCGCGCGCTCCCAATCGGTCTTCTTGACCGGATTCGGCGCATCGGCCGGGTTCGGCACTTTGTCTTGCACCGACAACACCATTTCCGGCGAGGTGCCCCAAGTCACCTGCGGCCGAATTGCGGCGGCATCGAGTTCGACCAACGCGTCGAACGCCGCACCCGCATCGGAATGCAGCGTGCGCCAGTACGCCACCGCTTGCTCCCAAGCCGCGCCCTTGGGCGCTTGCGGACGACCTTCAACGTAAGCGATGGTTTTTTCATCCGCCGCCACCATGCCGGCGCGCGCACCGGCTTCAATGGCCATGTTGCACAGCGTCATGCGGCCTTCCATCGACAGCGCACGTATGGCGGAGCCGCCGAACTCGACCGCATAGCCATTGCCGCCAGCGGTGCCGATCTTGCCGATGATTGCCAACGCGATGTCCTTGGCGGTAACCCCGGCCGGCAAATAGCCATCCACTTTCACCAGCATGGTGTGCGACTTCTTCTGCCAGAGGCATTGCGTCGCCAGCACATGCTCGACTTCAGAAGTGCCGATGCCGAACGCCAGCGCAGCGAAAGCGCCGTGCGTACTGGTATGAGAATCGCCGCAGACCAGCGTCGCGCCCGGCAAGGTAAAGCCCTGTTCCGGGCCGATGACATGGACGATGCCTTGGCGGCTGTCGTCCATGCGGAATTCGTTAAGACCGTACTCGGCGCAATTGGCGTCCAGTGTTTCCACCTGCGTGCGCGAAACCACATCGACGATGCCGGCTTCGCGGTTACAGGTCGGCACGTTGTGATCGGGCGTCGCCAACACCGTTTTCGCCCGCCACAGCTTGCGTCCAGACAGCTTCAAGCCCTCGAACGCTTGCGGGCTGGTGACTTCATGCACCAGATGACGGTCGATATAAATCAACGCGGTGCCGTTGGCTTCCTGATGGACGACGTGGGCGTCCCAGAGTTTGTCGTAGAGAGTACGGGGATTCATGTCTTGAGCGGCTTAAGTAAGAGAGCAATTATTTCACGTAGCAGGGGCGCAATGCGATGCCGAAGAGGTCAAGCAGCAGCGGATTTTCCGGTTTTTCCCAGGCGAACCAACGCATATTCCATACTGTCGGCCAAAGCGCGCCAACTCGCGTCGATGATATTGGGGCTGGCGCCGACCGTGGTCCAGCTTTCGCCGCCGCTTTGAAAGTCGATCAACACCCGCGTATTCGCTGCGGTGCCGGCAGCGCCAGCCAGAATGCGCACCTTGTAATCGACCAGGCGCAACGAGCGCAGCACCGGATAAGTTTCAACCAGCGCATCCTGCAAAGCACTCGCCAGCGCGTTGACCGGGCCGTTACCCTCGGCGGCGGTGAACTTCACCACCTCACCCAACTTGACCTTCACCGTCGCCTCGGAAAGCAGGCCGCGACCATGCCGGCGCTCGGTAATAACGAAGTAATCGAGCAATTCAAACGGCCGCGGGTAATCCGGATTCAGCCGATGGAACATCAATTCGACGCTGGCCTCGGCCGCCTCGAAGGTAAAGCCCTCATGCTCCAGATGCTTGATCTGCGCCAATACGTGCTGCGCCGCCTCGTTATCCAGATCCAGCCCCATCCGCCGCGCCTGCAACTGGATGTTGCCGCGTCCGGACAACTCGGAAGTCACCGCGCGCATTTCGTTGCCGACGCGCTCCGGATCGATGTGCTGATAGGTATCGGGCGACTTCAGAATCGCCGCAACATGAATGCCACCCTTGTGCGCAAACGCCGAATGACCGGTGTAGGGCTGATGATCATCGTGTTTGAGATTGACCACCTCAGCGACAAAACGCGACAAGCCGGTGAGCTCGCGCAGGCTTTCGTCCGGCAGCACCGCAAAACCCATCTTCAACTGCAGATTCGGCAAGATGGTAATCAGATCGGCATTGCCAACGCGTTCGCCATAACCGTTGACGGTGCCCTGCACCATGGTCGCCCCGGCGCGCACCGCCGCCAGCGAATTGGCCACCGCGCAACCGGTATCGTTATGGCAATGCACGCCCAAACGCGCCGCCGGCAAGCGTGTCGCCACTTCGCGCGTTATCGCCTCCATCTCCCACGGCAACTTGCCACCGTTGGTCTCGCACAACACCAACCAATCGGCGCCCGCCTCGGCCGCCGCATGCAACGTCGCCAGGGCATAGTCCGGATTAGCAACGAAGCCATCGTAGAAATGCTCGGCATCAAAAACCACCTCCCTGCCCTGCCCTTTAATCCAGGCAATGCTGTCACGAATCATCGCCAGATTTTCTTCCAGCGTCGTCGAAAGCACATGGCTGACGTGGTAATCCCAGGTTTTTCCCACCAGCGTCACTGCCGGCGTGCCAGCCTCAATCAACGCGTGCAAATTACCGTCATCCTCGCAGCGTGAATTTGCCCGTCGGGTACGCCCGAACGCCGCCAGCCGCGCCGGCAACTTCATCCGATTGGCGCGAGCGAAAAAATCAGCATCTTTCGGGTTGGAACCTGGCCAGCCGCATTCGATGTATTGCATACCGAATGCCGCCAAACGATGCGCGATCGTCAGTTTGTCCTCCACCGAAAGCGAAAGATCTTCACGCTGCGAACCGTCGCGCAGCGTGGTGTCATAGAGAAAAATTGAAGTCATGGGTCAAGCCAGATAGAAGAAATCGCAACGCCCGTTTGCTTGCACGCAAACTGGCGTCAAAAGATGAGGCTACCGCAAAGCAGCATGGCAAGACCAGATCAAGATCAGTCAAATTCGCAATCCGCTGAATCTACTTGAATGCTATTGATGTGGGCCGTCAAGCATCTCAGCCCATTTCACCCATGCCACACATCACGCATGCGCCCCCGCCAGATCCAGCCGGCTGCTGGCAAAACTGGCGTAGAACAAGCGATCCGGCAGCACCCAATCCCATTTTTCCGGGTTACCGATGGCCTGACGATTCAATATCTGATCCGCTGGCGGGCAGGGCTCCGCAGCGATGGTCCGAAGCACGGCGGCGAGCACAGGCAAGCTGCTGCGGCTGATTTCAATGCAGATGCCGTGGTTTTCGGCTTTCAGGCCATGGCTGATGAGCAACGCATCCGGAGCATCCTGAACCGCGTCGCCGAGCCAGAGAAACAAATTGACCTTGTTACCTTCCACAATCTGCGCGCCGGAACGCTGCGGCTCGTACCACTTGGCCAGATACAGGCGAATGATCGCCAGCGCCTGAATGAAACCGGCATGCAACCCAAGCGCGCAGCCCATGGTGGTGTGCGGCTCCTCGGCAACGCAGAATTGCCACAATCGCGCCGATTCCTCAGCCCATCGTCCGGCGCCCAATGCGTTGGCAAAGGCTGGACACCGTATCCGGCGCGCCAATCTGCACCACAACCACGAATCGCGCCGATGTCGATACCCATTTCCAGCGTCGTCGTGCAGATCGCACTAATCGGCCGGTCACCGCGTTTCAATTCCGCCACCGTGGTCTGCCGTTCAGCCTTGCCTAAGGATCCGTTAATCAATATGCGTAACAATGCTAGATGAAATTCGGGTCAATCCTGTAGTTCCATTCGCCATGAAATTCATTTCGGGTAATACGGATTTGTTCAAACTCTGCATCGCTAATTTTCACTCCTGACGGGTATGAGGAATTGTCCAGTTCGGCATGGGCTTTCAGCCCCTTCCGAGTGGTCGTCCCGGCAATGAGATTGACGATTACCTCGTGGCTAATCAAGGGTTGTCCGCCCCAATTCATGCTGATGTGCGAGAACAAGCGGTGCTCAATTTTATTCCACTTGCTGGTGCCTGGAGGTAGGTGGGAGATATGGATTGGAATCTTGATCTCGTCGGTCAATCGTTGTAACTCCCATTTCCAAAGTCTTACCCGGCTACCGTTGCTGCCACCGCCATCGGCGGTGATCATCAACTCCGATGCCGCTGGATAGCGCTGTTTTCCCATTGAATTCCACCAACGGCGAATTGTCTCGACCGCGAAACTGACCGTGTCGTGATCCGTTCCTACGCTGACCCAGCCTGTATTGCTGGCCACATCATAGACGCCATAAGGATTCGCGCGCCCAAGCTCCTTGTCGATGAAGTCATGCACCTTGACGGGCTCTGGCTCCCCCTCCGGACGCCAGGTCGTGCCGTTGTTCTTGTATGCGCCGACGAGTTCCTTCTTCTTCGTGTCAACCGAAATGACGGGATTGCCTGCCGCTATGCGTTGCTTGGCCTGATCGCTAATGAACTCGAATTGGGCATTTCGGTCTGGATGATCCGTTCCTTCCAGCACTTTTCGGTTTGCCTGCAAGCTGTAACCCAGCTCCCGCAGCAAATCGCCTACTTTTGGATAACTCACCGGATGGCCGTTCGCGGTCAACTCGCCAGCGAGTGTGCGCAGGCTTTTGCAAGTCCAGCGCAGAGGTGATTCCGGGTCGCCCCGTGTCGTTGGCTCGACCAACTTCAATAACTCCGTCACCAGCTCAGCATCGGTTTCAGTCACGGATTTTCTGCCAGCCCCCACTTTGCGTATCCGTTTGGGCTGGCATGCAATGGGGTTCTCTTTAGCCAACAGATCATTTAATCCGGCATGAATCGCACGTCGCGACACTCCGGTGGCCTGCGCAACCTTTGTAACGCCGCCACGACCTATCGCAGAAGCCTCTGCGGCAGCAAACAGCCGCCTCATTCGTTCATCCAATGTCCATGAGAGCTTCTCGAATCGGGTGCGGATTTGTTCAATGTCGTCATCAATCATCATGCCGATCAGTGTATCAATTTTGCCCTATTTGTTATCTTTATTTATTAACATATTCTAATGGCAATTTTGCCGGGCAAAAGCGTCGGGCAGACAAGACGCGGATTGTAGGTGTGTATGTTGCTGGCTGGACGTAAGGGAGTGGTAGGCCGGGTTAAAGAGGCCAACTGCGCCGGTTCAGGCGCTGACTTTTCCCCGCCTAACGAACACCCCCGCCGCGAGCAGAGCGAAGGCTGCGCCGATGCTGAAGGTGGTTGCGGGGCCGAGGCTGTCCCACGCTGCGCCGGAATACAGGCTGCCGATGGTGCCGCCTACGCCGAATGCGATGCTGTTGTAATAGGCTTGACCACGTGCCTGGTTTTTGCCGGTGAAATAGCGGTGTACCAAAGACAGTGCGGCGGCGTGGTAGGCGCCGAAGGTGAAGGCGTGCATCAATTGGGCGAACAGCAGCACCGGCAAGTTATCCGCTTGCCAGCCAATCAGAACAAAGCGGATGGCGGCGATGATCAAAGTGAACAGCAAGACAGTCTCGGCGCGGACGCGAGCGAAGACTTTCGGCATCAACAAAAACACACCGATTTCGCACACCACGCCCAAGGCCCAGAGCCAGCCGGCGAAGGATTTGCTGTATCCGGTTTCGACCAGATGAATGGTGAAGAAGGTGTAATACGGCCCGTGCGCGGCCGCCATCAATAACGCCGCGCCAAACAGCGCCAGCACTTCCGGCCGCCGCAGCACATCGCGCATGGGTATATGGACAACTTCCTGACGCGCGACTTCGGCCTCGGGAATGATGCGTGAAGTCAGCACGATGCCAACCAGCAGACCCAGCACGACCCACGGCACCAGCTTGATCGAGGCGTGATCCAGCGCCGCGCCCAGCCCGACCACGACCAGAATGAAGCCGACCGAACCCCACAATCGAATTCGACCATAGCGATCGGTATTTTTGCCCAGATGCGACAGCGTGGTGGCCTCCACCAACGGCAATGAGGCGCTCCAGAAGAAGCTGATCAAACTCATGACCGCGAACAGCGGCCAGAACGATGTAGCCCAGAACACGCCGACGAAGGCGACCATGCAAACCAGCGCGGCCAGCTGCACGATGGCGACGCGCTTGCCGGTTTGATCCGCAATATGGCCCCAGATATTGGGGGCGAAGATGCGCATCACCTGTAGCAGCGACATCAAGACGCCGATTTGAAAGGCGTTGAATTCGAGGGAACGAAGATACAGGCCCCAGAACGGGGCCATTGCGCCGACGAAGGCGAAGTAGAAAAAGTAAAACCCGGACAGGCGCCAATAAGGAAGCGCGGCGGCCTGTCCAGTCATGGCGCCGGTCAGCCCTTGTGGGCGACCAGCGCGTGATATAGCTCGTCTTTCAGGACTACGCGGCGCATCTTCATCTCTTCGATCAAGATATCGTTCACCGGAATATCGGCCAGTTCCAAGCGCTCAACTTCATCGGTAATGCCGTGGTACTCGTCGAATTTCTTGGCAAATTCGGGGTTATTGGCTTTCAGGTTCTGCATGGCCTCCAGATGCTCGGGGAATTCGTGAGCGAGGTCATGATGTTCGACTTGCATGGGTCTCTCCTTCTCGGGGGTAAAAAAACACGAACGAAATCAATCGATTGCCGCTCGCATTCGGTTAATCGAAATGGGCTGGGATGATCGGCGTCGGGCACTTCACATCCGCGTTCTGCGCGCGCTGCCTTAACGCATGATCCATCAACACGATCGCCAGCATTGCTTCAGCGATGGGTGTGGCGCGAATACCCACGCAAGGGTCGTGTCGCCCTTCGGTAACAACTTCTACCGGCTCGCCGCGGACGTTGATCGAACGCCCCGGCAGACGCAAGCTGGAAGTGGGTTTGATGGCAATGGATGCGGTGATGTCCTGACCGGTGGTAATGCCGCCCAGAATTCCGCCGGCATGATTCGAGGCAAAGCCTTCGGGTAAGAGTTCGTCGCGATGTTCGGTACCTTTTTGCGCCACGACCGCGAAACCATCGCCAATTTCGACGCCTTTTACTGCATTGATGCTCATCAGCGCATGCGCCAGATCGGCATCCAGACGGTCGTATACCGGTTCGCCCAGGCCAATCGGCACGTTTTCGGCGACCACGTTGATGCGCGCGCCGACCGAGTCACCCGATTTGCGCAGCGTGTCCATGTACTCTTCCAGCCCGGCCACAGCGTCGACATCGGGCGCAAAGAAGGGATTGGCGTGGACATCGTCCCAATTCTTGAACGGCACCGCGATGGGGCCGAGTTGGGCCAGATAACCGCGAATCAGCGTGCCGTATTTTTCCAACAACCACTTTTTCGCGATGGCGCCTGCCGCTACCCGGACGGCGGTTTCGCGCGCCGAGGAACGACCGCCGCCACGATAGTCGCGGAAACCGTATTTCTGGTTGTAGGTGTAATCGGCATGGCCGGGACGGAAGGTTTCGGCGATGTTGCCGTAATCCTTGCTGCGCTGATCTTCGTTGCGAATCAGCAAGGCAATCGGCGTGCCGGTCGTTTTGCCATCGAACACGCCAGATAGAATTTCCACCGTATCCGACTCTCGCCGCTGCGTCACATGGCGCGATGTACCGGGTTTGCGGCGGTCCAGATCCTGTTGAATATCGGCCGCGCAAAGCAACATGCCTGGCGGGCAGCCATCAACGATGCAGCCAATACCCGGCCCATGCGACTCGCCAAATGAAGTCACCGAAAACACCAAACCCAAAGAATTTCCAGACATACCGCAACTCGCTCTGAATCCACAAACTGAAAAGTAACACAGGCGACGCCGTTATCGGGCGTCAATACGCAGCAAGGTTTGCGCTTTGGCCGGCGGATCGACATCGATTTTCGATGACAACGCCTCACTTGCCGTCTTGGCTGACGATTATTGCGACTCCCGCCGACGTTGCTAGCGAACCTCGACAGGATAGCCAAGTAATCGGCTGCGGGCCGATTACTTCGCTAACGATTCCAACACCTGCAACCCGAGCGCCACGCCGAATCCGTTGATATCGGTCCCCGCCGCGCCTAGCCCGCCTTTGCAGCGACAGGCGGAAAGATCGACATGCAGCCAAGGCGTATCGGCAACGAAGCGTTGCAAAAAACGCGCCGCCAGAATGTGGTCGGCTTCGCCTTCGAGCGTGCATTGCTTGACGTCGGCGACGGTCGAATCGAGCGACTCGTCGTAATCGTCCGGCATCGGGAATGCCACCACCCGCTCGCCGACGATATTGCCCGCCGCTACCGCGCGGGCAACCAGATCATCGCGATTGCCGATCACGCCGCTCATGCGCTCGCCCACCGCCACCGCCATGCTGCCGGTGAGAGTGGCGAAATCGATGATCGCGGTCGGCTTTTCGCGCGCCGCCAGCGTCAACGCATCGGCCAGCACCATGCGACCTTCGGCGTCGGTATGGACGATTTCGATGCTGGTGCCATTCAACGCGGTCACCACTTCATTCTGGGTGTAGGCCTGGGGCGACAGATGGTTCTCTGCAATGGCCAGCCAGACATCCAGATTGACCGGCAATTTCAACTTCGAAACAGCGCTCAGAATACCCAGCGCCACCGCTGAACCATTCATGTCGTCGTGCATGTTGTTCATGTAGCGCGCCGGTTTCAGGTTGTGGCCGCCGGTATCGAAGCAGATCCCCTTGCCGACCAACGCAACGGTTTTGTCAGACTTGCTTTTGCCCCGATAAGTCAGCCGCACAATCGCCGCATCTTCATGACCGCTGCCGCGCGCCACGGCCAGAAAAGCGCCGGCTTTCAGCTTTTTCAACCGCTTGATGTCGTATTCCTCGATTTTCCAGCCCGCCTCGCCTGCCAACGCGCGGATGTGTTGGCGATAACTCGCCGGCGTCAGCAGATTCGGCGGCAGCACTGTCAATGTTCGGCACAGCGTATTGCCCTCGGCCAGGGCTTGTTCGCGTTCCAGGGCTAAATTCGCAACGCCATGCAGCACCATCCTTTGCAGCGCCGCTGGTGTTTTGCCGCCTTTCCAGCTCGGCATCGGCGCGGCGTTGATCCAGCCGACATAAGCCGCCGCCGCCGCCGCGCGAGCGCGAAAGGCAGCGTCGCCAAACACCGCGATGTCGATTTCAGCCGGCTGCTCATCGAGCAACGGTTTCAATGCCTGACGCAAGCGGCTATACCATTCAAAAGCGGATTTATCGATATCCAGACGCAGCCAGACCGACAGACAGCCGCCCGGCAATTCGAGCGACAAAGCCTGCTTGGCGAGTTCGTCCGCTGGCTTGTCACGCCGTTTCAGCGCGGCTTCAACAGCGGCGTGCTCGGGCGCGTCGAACCAATCCGCGCCGGCCGGCAAGAGCATCAACAGATGCCGCATCTTCTTGCTCCGCTGGCGCAGAACAGGTTGATGTTGAAGCAAACCCGCCAACACCGGGATTTTTGAAAAATCATGTTTCATTTGTATTCCTCAAATTCAAGAAACTCATCGGGCCATGGAAAATTGACCCTGGCTAACGCTGACTTGATAATCCGCCAAGCTTCATGGCCCGGCGGATGCGTCGGCGCTCCTTTGCGGAGTGATTGTCCACGAAAACACTTACGTACAGCCGGAGCGCGACACGGGCCAACCGCCAGTTGCCAGTCGCTCCGGTTTTTTTCGGAGAACCCCTTTTCATGCCGAATATCCTGCCTGACGCCGACCCTCAGGAAACCCGCGAGTGGCTTGAAGCCCTTGCTGCCGTAATCGAAGAAGAAGGCGTTGAACGCGCCCATTACCTGCTCGAAAAACTGATCGACAAGGCGCGCCGCTCCGGCGCTTACCTGCCCTACAACGCCACCACGGCGTATGTAAACACTATTCCGGTTCACCTGCAGACGAAGCATCCGGGCGACACCGCGATGGAGCGCCGAATCAAGAATCTGATCCGCTGGAACGCGGTGGCTTGCGTCATGCGCGCCAACGAAAAAGCCCCCGGAGTCGGCGGCCATATCGCCAGCTTCCAATCTTCCGCCACCTTGTATGACGTCGGTTTCAACCATTTCTTCCGCGCTCAGACGCCCGAACATGGCGGCGATCTGATCTATTTCCAGGGCCACTCCGCACCCGGCATTTACGCTCGCGCCTTCCTCGAAGGCCGCATCAGTGAAGAACAGATTTCCAACTTCCGTCAGGAATCGGGCGGCGAAGGCATTCCGTCTTACCCGCACCCGTGGTTGATGCCGGACTTCTGGCAGTTCCCGACGGTTTCGATGGGCCTCGGCCCGATCACCGCCATCTACCAGGCGCGCTTCCTCAAGTACATGCACGACCGCGGCCTGGCCGACACTTCCGGCCGCCATGTCTGGGCCTTTCTGGGCGACGGCGAGACCGACGAACCGGAATCATTGGGTGCAATTACCCTGGCGGCGCGCGAAAAGCTCGACAACCTGATCTTCGTCGTCAACTGCAATCTGCAACGCCTGGATGGCCCGGTGCGCGGCAACGGCAAGATCATCCAGGAACTGGAAGCGGCTTTCCGCGGCGCAGGCTGGAATGTGCTGAAAGTGATCTGGGGTTCGTACTGGGATCCGCTGCTGGCGATGGACAGCAAGGGCATCCTGCGGCAACGCATGGAAGAGTGCGTCGATGGCGAATATCAGAACTTCAAAGCCAAAGGCGGCGCTTACACGCGTGAAGCGTTCTTCGGCAAATATCCGGAACTGAAAGACATGGTCGCATCCATGTCCGACACCGACATCTGGCGACTCAACCGCGGCGGACATGACCCGCACAAGGTTTACGCTGCCTACGCGGCGGCAGTGAATCACACTGGCCAACCGACGGTGATTCTGGCCAAGACGGTCAAAGGCTACGGCATGGGCTCCTCTGGCGAAGCGCAAAACCCGACACATCAGCAGAAGAAGATGGAGATGGAAGATCTGCGCGCCTTCCGCGATCGTTTCAACATCCCGGTCAGCGACGCCGAACTGGAACACCTGCCGTTCTACCGCCCGGCCGAAGACAGCGCGGAAATGAAATATCTGCATGCCCGCCGCGCCGCGCTGGGCGGCTACGTGCCGACACGCCTGCGCAAATCGCCGGAACTGGAACCGCCGCAACTGTCGGCATTCCAGGCCATGCTGGAGCCTACCGGCGAACGCGAAATCTCCACCACCATGGCCTTCGTGCGGATGCTCACCGTGCTGTTGCGCGACAAAAATCTGGGCCGCCGCATCGTGCCGATCATTCCTGATGAAGCGCGCACTTTCGGCATGGAGGGGCTGTTCCGCCAGGTTGGCATTTACTCATCGACCGGCCAGCTATACGAACCAGTCGACTCCGACCAGGTGATGTATTACCGCGAAGACAAGGGCGGCCAAATTTTGGAGGAAGGCATCAACGAAGCCGGCGCGTTCTCCTCCTGGCTGGCTGCCGCCACCTCGTACAGCACCAGCGGCGTCGAGATGATTCCGTTCTATATCTTCTATTCCATGTTCGGTTTCCAGCGCATCGGCGACCTCGCCTGGGCAGCGGGTGATGCGCGCGCGCGCGGCTTCCTGCTCGGCGGCACCGCTGGCCGCACCACCCTGAACGGCGAAGGTCTGCAACACGAGGACGGTCACAGCCATCTGCAAGCCGCGCTGATTCCCAACTGCGTGTCCTACGACCCCACCTTCCATTACGAACTGGCAGTGATTCTGCAAGACGGCATGCGCCGGATGTTCCAGGACGAAGACGACGTCTTCTATTACCTGACGGTGATGAACGAAAACTACAGTCATCCCGGCCTGCCCAAGGGCGCTGAAGCCGGCATCATCAAGGGTCTGTATCGCCTCAGCGAAGCGCCGGCCGGCGCGCAACCGCGCGTGCAATTGCTGGGTTCCGGCACGATTCTGCGTGAGGTCATGGCGGCGGCGGAATTGCTGGCCAGCGACTGGGGCGTGGCGGCCGATGTCTGGAGCGCGACCAGCTTCAACGAACTTCGGCGCGAGGCGCAGGATGTGCATCGCTGGAACCTGTTGCACCCGGAAGCCGAGCAGAAACTCAGCTATGTCGAACAGTGTCTGGACCCCACCGCCGGCCCGATCATCGCCTCGACCGACTACATGCGCGCCTTCCCCGACCAGATTCGCCCGTATATCCATCGCCGATTCGTCACCCTCGGCACCGACGGTTTCGGCCGCTCCGACTCGCGCGAGGCGCTGCGTCGCTTTTTCGAGATCGATCGCCATTACGTCGTGCTGGCCACCCTCAAGGCGCTGGCGGACGACGGCGTGCTGCCGGCAAGCAAGGCCGCCGAAGCGATCCGGAAATATGGCATCGATACCGAACGACCGAATCCGGTCAATGTTTAAGGAGACGAAAACATGAGCATCAAACAAGTTCTCGTCCCTGACATCGGCAATTTCAAGAGCGTCGAAGTCATCGAAATATTCGTCAACGTAGGCGACAGCATCGCTTCCGACACCTCGATGATGACAGTGGAATCCGACAAGGCGGCGATGGATATTCCTGCTCCGTTCGGTGGCACTGTCAAGGAAATC
>JFJP01012371.1_pt1 | contig 25858 bp, 23 predicted proteins | sample 431651 | NCBI WGS metagenome assembly JFJP01 (sample SAMN02602958, study PRJNA72255) | Microbial mat metagenome, whole genome shotgun sequencing project. | biome: fresh water; feature: sink hole; material: water; isolation source: purple microbial (photo- and chemosynthetic) mats found in...
CGTTCCAATTTCCAATTACCAAAATCCGCGTCGGCTGCTCTGCCCACAACTGCGGCGGATATTGTCTGCTTGTAGTGCACATCGAATTGCATTAAAAAGCCCCTTTCCATTGACGAGGGCTTTCGCTTATTTTGCTTTGGATTGACGCGGTTTCATAATAATCGCGCCAATCTCCCTGATTTGCATAGACTTTGTTGGCAGTTTCATTTTGCGGTCACGTGAATAATCGCCATGACTATATTCATATTGCTGGATAAAGCGAATTGCGCCGATGGTACCAAGTTTGCGCATTAGAATCTCAAAGTCAATGGTACAGATTTTGTAAGCGGTGCGAACTTCGGCTTTCGTTAGCCAAATGATGATATGTCAAAAAACATGACCTACATCACTACCCCCCGCGCTCCAAATCATCTACACTTGCACCATGAATTCACAGGTGAAAAAAATCCGTGTTGGCTGCCCCGCCCATAACTGCGGCGGACGTTGCCTGCTCATCGCGCACATCGAAGATGGGAAGATCATCCGCCTCGATACCGATGACCGACCCGACACGATAGCTGCTCCGCAGTTACGTGCCTGCGCCAGGGGACGCGCCTATCTGCGCCGGCAATATCATCCCGATCGATTGCTGTATCCGCTGAAAAGGATCGGGAAGCGCGGCGACGGGAAGTTCACTCGCATTTCATGGGACGAGGCCTTCAGCGAAGTCTCCAGCCAGATGGTTAGAGTCAAGTCTGAGTATGGCAATGATGCGCTTTTCGTCCCGTACGGAACGGGGAGTTATAACCAACTCAATGGGTCCCATGTCGCCCGCCGCCTGCTGAATCTCTTTGGGGGCTGTCTGGGTATTTACAATTCCTATTCGTGGGGCGCGACCAACATTGCCACACCCACCGTTTACGGCACGCTGGTCACCGGCAACCAGCGTCAGGACTGGCTCAACAGCCGCTACATCCTTATGTGGGGCTGGAACCCGGCTGAAATGCGCGACGGAACCAACTCAGATTACTTCATCAAACTTGCCAGAGAAAATGGCGCGCATGTGGTGTGCATTGACCCGCGTCACTCGCTCTCTGCCGCTGCCCTCGCCGACGAGTGGATCCCCATCCGCCCTGGCACCGACGCCGCGATGATGAGCGCAATGGCATACGTCATGCTGACCGAAGGTCTGTACGACGCTGATTTTGTCCGCACCCATTGCGTCGGGTTTGATGCGAGTCAAATGCCCATCGAAGGCGCAGAAAACTACAGTGATTATCTGCTGGGTGTGCAGGATGGGATTCCCAAAACGCCTGAATGGGCTGAAGCCATCACTGCTGTACCTGCCGCGACCATTGCCAGAATTGCACGTGAGTATGCCACTGTCAAGCCCGCCGTGCTGTATCAGGGCTATGGAATGCAGCGCCGCGCCTATGGCGAGCAGGTTGTCCGCGCGGGTTGTGTTCTCGCTGCAATCACTGGTAACGTGGGCATCTCTGGCGGGTGGGCAAGCGGATTGGGATTGCAGGCGGATGATGGTGGGCCTCACTGGACCTTGTTTCCGCTCGGAGAGAATCCTGTTCGCGCAAGTATTCCTGTCTTTTTATGGACTGAGGCTTGTTTACGTGCCCAAGACTTAACCTCTGCGGATGGTGTTCTTGGTGTGCCGCGCCTGAAAAATAATATCAAATTCATTTATGCAGTTGCCACGAACTGCCTCATCAACCAACATGCCGATGTGAATCGCTCTGCTGAAATTTTGCGCGACGAATCCAAAGTGGAATTCATCGTGGTGCAGGACAATTTCCTCACACCCACAGGGATGTTCGCCGATATCATTCTGCCCGCTTGTACGCAGTTCGAAACCTGGGGCGTTGAAGACGGCTGGAAATACGGTGACGAAGTCATTTTGCAGCCCAAAATTGTCGAACCACCTGGCGAGACGAAATCCGATTACCGTATTTGCGCCGACATCGCCGGGCGGCTCGGCATTGGTGAAGCATTCACTGAAAACCGCGATGAAAAAGACTGGGTGGAATACTGTTTGAACGTGTTCAGGTCTACACGCTTTCCCGGGTTGCCTACTCTGGACGAGTTCCTACTCTACAATATTGGTGTGTATTCCAATCCCGTTACGCATCCAAAAATTGCCTTCGCCGATTTTCGCGCCGACCCGCAGAAATATCCGCTTGCCACTCCCAGCGGCAAAATTGAAATCTTCTCCAAAAAACTGCACGACATGGGCAATCTGAATGATATCCCTGCCGTGCCGAAGTATATTCAGGAATGGGAAAGTCCTTTTCGTAATTGTGAGGAGGGCGCTCTTCCCGACGAAGCAATCTCCGTCTCTGAGATGTCATTGCGAGGAGCAGCCTTGGGGACGAAGCAATCTCCTGTTCAACAGAGTGCATCTAATTCCAAGGAGATTGCTTCGGGCAAAAACCAAGAGCGCCCTCGCAATGACGTATATACTTTGCAAGCCATTGGACATCACACGCTTGCAAGGGTTCACTCCACACACGCCAACAACGACTGGCTGCAGGAGGCTTTCCCTCAAAGAATTTTTATCAACCCGATTGATGCAGCTGCAAGGGGCATTCACGACGGCGACCTTGTCCGCGTCTGGAATGACCGTGGTGAGTTGGTCATCCCTGCCAGAGTCACGCCGCGCATTTTGCCTGGCGTGGTGGATATTCCCCAGGGCGCATGGTGGAAGCCGGATTCAAATGGGGTGGATCGCGGCGGTTGTATCAACGTGCTGACTTCCCACCGCTGGACTCCACTGGCATTTGCTACAGCACAGCATACGATAATGGTTCAGGTTGAAAGGTTACAGGCTGGAAAGCTGCAAATTAAAGGTAAAAATCAGCGGTCTGCAACCCCCAAATTGGAACGAGGTCGAAAATGACCTACGCTTTCAATTTTGATGCAAGTGCATGTACTGGTTGTAAAGCCTGTCAGGAAGCCTGCAAGGATAAGAACCAACTTCCTGTTGGAGTAATGTGGCGGAGGGTGATTGAAGTCGCGGGTGGTGAGTGGACCCAGGCAGGCGGGGCCTGGGTGAATAGCGTTTTTGCCTATAACCTGTCCATTGCCTGCAATCATTGTGTGCATCCCAAGTGCGCGGGTGTGTGTCCCACTGATGCATTTGTGACCCGCCCCGATGGGATCGTTTATATTGATTCGTCCAGGTGTATGGGCTGCGGCTATTGTTCATGGGCTTGCCCGTACAGCGCTCCACGTTACAACCCTGAACAGGGGCAGATGGCAAAGTGTAATTTTTGCATGGATGACATCGATGCCGGGTTGCCTCCTGCGTGTGTAGCAGCTTGCCCGACACGGGTGTTAAATTTCGTTTCCGTCACCCCATCACCGCTTCCTCAGGGGGCGAAGCAAGGGGTGAGTGTATTGTGGGAAATCCCTGCGACCCAGCATCCATTCCCACTGCCGAATACCTCGCGCACAGAGCCGCATTTGATGGTCAATCCGCATGTGGCGATGAATAATTTGTTGGAGAAAAAGATCGCCAATTACGAGGAGATCAGGCCTAAAAAACAAAAGAGTGAGACCTCACTGATCGTATTTACAGTTCTTGTGCAGATGGCAGTTGGAGCTTTTTGGGCGGCGCAGTGGATGGTTGACCCCATTCCTCTTAGCGCTAATTTAGCGATCGGTGCATGTTTAGGCCTGGGTGGACTTTTCTCCTTTGCGCATCTTGGTGCGAAACGTAACGCGTGGCACGCTGTGTCTCATTTGAAAAAATCATGGTTGAGCCGTGAGATTTTGTATGTCGGATCATTTGGGGCTGGCTGGCTGACAGGGATGATGCCGCTTCCGCCGTCCTGGTTGGAAGGGGTCGGGCTGGTCACATTCCTGCTTGGCATCGGGTTGATTTTCAGCATGGCGCAGGTCTATCGTCTGCATACCATGCCCGCTTGGGATACCTGGCGCACACCGGCTGGATTTTTCATCACGTCCATTTTACTGGGGCATTTGGCAATGATAAATCTTTTACAAACTACACGTGTGTTTCCATGGGTTCTCATTGCCGCGTTACTGGCTTTGGAATTGGGGCTGACTCTGACTACGAAATCAAAAGTCGGGGGGGCAGCCAACAGCTTGCGGGTTGGGCTGATCGTAGCGGCAGCGCTTGGGGCGGGAATAATCTGCATCCTGCCGAATCTGACCGGCATGTGGAGCATGCTGATCCTTTTCATGCTGGTGATGATCGAAGAGATCATTGGGCGCGCGTTGTTTTACACGGCGTTGGAAGATAAGCTGCTTTAATTAGTATGGTTTAAAAGGATGTTCAGTGGATGTTTAGCTTTGAGCTTTTCCCACAATGCGATTATTTCTTTCGTGTGGTTTCGTTTGATTCCCGCGGTTCCAACATTCCCCAGCGGCTGGCACCAAGATAGAGAATATCCAACACCAGGTCTTCGTAGCAGATGCCCTCGGCTTTGGCTTGCAGACATAGGTCACTGTAATCGGGGGTCAGACCGGGCAGGGTGTTGATCTCGATCAAGCGCGGGTTACCGTCCTCATCCAGGCGGATGTCGGTTCTGGAAACATCCAGCGTGTATAGCAGCTGGTGCGCGCGCAGCGCAAGGGATTTAAGCCTCTTTTCCAATTCAGGTTCGATCTCTGCAGGGCAAAAATATCCCAGGTGTCCGTCTGCGCCGACTTCCTTGGATTTGGCTTCATGTGTGTATATCCAGGGGGTAACGGATCGGGTCGTGTCCAGTTCGAGGATGGGAAAGCGGTGGAATCCGTCTTTTTCGTACCATTCCGGGTGGCGTGAGTAGAGTTTGGCCTCAGCACGCCCAAGAATACCAACGGTAAATTCACGTCCCGGCAGGAAGGTTTCGACAAGTGCGGGCTGCTGGTAGGTATTAACGATATATGTTGCACGCTCCCGCAGTTCTGTTTCGTTGTTGACAATGGCATTTAAGTCGACCCCCATGCCTGTACCTTCGCGCGCAGGCTTGACGAAAAGCGGGAATTTTAATTCCGCACGGAGGGGTTCATCGCCGATGAGGAATTCCTGAAAGGGGGCAACGGGCAGGCGTCTATCGCGCCAGATGCGTTTGGTAAGTGTTTTATCAAGCGAGATCCCGTTGGCAAGAACGCGCGATCCTGTATATGGAATGCCGAGCAGTTCGAGCAGGGCTGGAACCTGGGCTTCGCGCGCGTCACCTCCGATCCCTTCAGCAATATTAAAGCAAATATCTGGTTTTTCTTCACGAAGAGCGTAGGGCAGCTCACTGTCAGCCTGGATAAAGACGGTTGAATGCCCATCTGTCTCGAGCGCAGCGCGGAGCGAGTTCACAGTCTCAATATGGTCGAAATCGGCGAAGGCATCCGGTGGGACACCTTCAGGTTTGGGGTGATCGTCATCCTTGATGTTGGCAAGAACGGCGATTTTCCAATAGCGTTTCATGTGCCGACTGGGAGGTTCTTCTTCACGTTTGAGAGGATCAGGCATTTTTATTCCTTTAGATGAAATAACGGGCGATAGTATAGTGCATGCTGTGTGAATAACAAGGGCGAAATTGATTTCTTAAGGTAACGGATGATTATAGCTAGACAATCAACCACGTTTCAGGTATCATTACTTTGCTTGTGTCCCGGCTCACGATGACCAAAGAGCAGAGATTTCAGGTTAAAATTTGGAAACATACCCGGATAAAGCCCTTATCCGGGTTATTGTGCATAATAAGAATTTTGGTGGAGGCTACCTAATGTCAGACCTGATCACGCAAATCACAGGTGATTTGCAAAAACAAATTGAAGGTTTTAATCCGGAACTAAATATCAGCGATATTGGTGTTGTGTTGGAGGCGGGGGATGGTATTGCCCGTGTAAAGGGTCTCGCGAATGTCAAAGCACAGGAATTGGTCCAGTTTTCCAATGGCGTGATGGGTACGGCGTTTAACCTTGAAAAAGACAGCGTCGGTGTGATCGTGATGGGCGCCTACGATGGGATTACTGAAGGTATGACCGTGCGCGGGACGAATCGCATTGCTTCTGTTCCAGTGGGAGATGCGTTGATCGGTCGTGTTGTCAATGCGTTGGGCGAGCCGATTGACGGCAAAGGTCCCATTGCAACGACAGGTTTCCGCCCGGTGGAACGCATTGCTCCCGGGGTGGTTTATCGCCAGGATGTGGATACTCCCGTTCAGACAGGCATCAAATCGATTGACGCGATGATCCCTGTTGGACGTGGTCAGCGTGAGTTGATCATTGGCGACCGCCAGACAGGTAAGACTGCGATTGCAATTGATACGATCATTAATCAAAAAGGCAAGGATTTGATTTGTATTTATGTAGCCATCGGTCAGAAAAAAGCGGCTGTTGCCCGCACCCTGGGCATTTTGGAGCGCGCCGGCGCGATGGAACATACCATTATTGTGGTTGCGGCAGCGGATGAGTCTGCGGCGCTGCAATATATTGCCCCATATTCCGGAACTTCAATTGGCGAAGAATTCATGGAAAGCGGGCGCGATGCGCTGATCATTTATGATGACCTTTCCAAACACGCCTGGGCATATCGTCAGGTTTCCCTGTTATTGCGCCGCCCGCCTGGACGTGAGGCATATCCCGGTGATGTATTCTATCTGCATTCCCGCCTGCTCGAACGTTCAGCCCGCCTTGCCAATAAATACGTTATTGTTAAGAAAGATTTCAAAGATGCCATGGCTTCCGAGAAGGACGGCGTGAATGGAAAAGTTTATACGGGCCCCATCTCAAAAGATGAAGCTGAAGAAGCCCGCAAACACATGAGTGATGCGGACGATCATAAGATCATCAAGGTGGCCGGTACGGGCGGTTCTCTCACATCCCTGCCGATCATTGAAACCTTGCTTGGCGATATCTCCGCCTATATTCCCACGAACGTGATTTCAATTACAGATGGGCAGATATTCCTCGAGAGTAATCTGTTCAATGCCGGTATCCGCCCTGCGGTCAACGTGGGTGTTTCCGTATCCCGCGTGGGTGGGGATGCCCAAACCAAAGCGATGAAGCAGGTGGCCGGACGTTTGCGCCTTGATATGGCGGCATATCGTGAATTGGCTGCATTTGCGCTCATGGCATCTGATCTGGATAAGTCAACTCAACAACAGTTGGGCCGCGGTCAGCGGATGCAGGAAATTCTTAAGCAGCCTCAGTATGAACCCACTGAGCTTGAGAACCAGGTGATGGTGCTTTACGCGGGTACGAATGGTTTTGCCGATGGCGTTGCCCTCGATAAGATGGCGAAATGGCAGGCAGACCTGATCCGTTTCATGGCTACTTCATACCCCGAGGTCGGCAAGGATATCATCGCAAAGAAAGCGATTACTGATGATAATCGTGCTGCACTGACAAAAGCCCTCGAAGCTTTCCGCACGGGTTGGCAAGCCTAGACTATTCGACTTAAGACTAAGAGATCAAAGGACTAAACCTATGGCTTCCGCTCGTGAAATGCGGCTCCGAATTAAGAGCGTAAAGAACATTTCGCAGGTCACACGCGCATTGGAGACAGTGAGCGCCAGCAAGGTCCGCAAGGCAATTAATGCGGTGATGGCGACTCGTTCCTATGCAACCAAAGCCTGGCAGGTATTAAGACACGTTGCCGGACAACCGGGTCGTAGCAGCCTGCATCCGCTTTTGGTACAGCGTGATATTGTGAACAACTCATTGGTGCTTGTCGTCACAGGTGACCGTGGACTCGCGGGCGCTTACAATTCCAATGTGGTCCGTTTTACATCCCAGCGCTTCGACTCGAACACTGTTCCTGTTAAATATATTGCAGTCGGCCGTAAGGGTCGTGATCTGCTCATCCGTCGCGGGAAAAAGGTAATTGCAGACTTTAGCAATCTGCCCGCCGCGCCAAGCTTTTCAGATGTTTCTGCAATTGGACGTCTCGCGGTCGATGAGTTCAAAGCTGGAAAGGTGGATGAGGTTTATCTTGTCTTTACCTCTTTTGTAAACATGGGACGTCAGGTCACAACCGTCAAGAAACTCCTTCCGCTTGAACTTGAAGGGGAAGGTCTGGTGAAGGATTTTAACCATGCATCGAATGGACCTGCGGCGGCTTATGAATATGAACCTGACATGCGTGTGATCCTGGATGAGATCATTCCACGTTTTACCGCCTTGCAGGTTTATCAGGCAGTATTGGAATCACAAGCCAGCGAACATGCGGCCCGGATGATCGCAATGCGAAATGCCACTGACAACGCAAAAGAACTGGTCGGTGCTTTGCAATTGGCTTATAACAAAGTTCGTCAGCAAGGGATTACGAACGACATCTTAGACATTGTGGGCGGCGCTGAAGCGCTGGCTGCGAAATAACTGGAGGAAATCATGGCAAATTCAACAGGCCGTGTTGTACAAATTCTTGGTGGTGTGGTGGATGTGGAATTCTCTGCTGGAGGAATTCCGGAACTCTTTGAAGCGATCACAGTTGAGCGCGAAGGCAAAAATCCCCTCGTCCTTGAAGTTCAAAAACATCTTGGTAACAACTGGGTTCGTACGGTATCCATGGATTCAACTGATGGTCTTCAGCGCGGCGTTCCCGCCATTGCAACCGGCTCCCCGATCATGGTCCCTGTGGGACCTTCCACATTGGGACGCATTTTTAATGTCCTGGGTCAGCCAGTGGATGAAAAAGGGCCCGTCAACGCCGCTTCTTATTACCCCATTCATCGTTTGGCTCCTTCATTCGAGGAACAATCCACCCGCGTGGAAGTTTTTGAGACAGGTGTAAAGGTCGTGGACTTGATCGCGCCGTTCACCAAAGGTGGTAAGACCGGTATCTTTGGCGGCGCTGGCACGGGCAAAACCGTGATCATCATGGAGCTCATCCGCTCAGTTGCGACCGAACATGAAGGCAATTCTGTGTTTGCTGGCGTGGGTGAACGTACCCGTGAAGGCACACAGCTTTATCGTGAAATGCTCGAATCCGGCGTTATGAAAGACACCGTGATGGTGTACGGTCAGATGAACGAACCCTCTGGTGTACGTTTGCGCGTGGCGCTCTCTGCGCTTTCAATGGCTGAATATTTCCGCGACCAGGGTAAGGATGTGCTGCTCTTTGTGGATAACATCTTCCGCTTCTCCATGTCCGGGTCAGAAGTGTCTGCACTCCTCGGTCGTATGCCCTCCGCTGTGGGTTATCAGCCGACTCTTGCGACAGAAATGGGTGAGTTACAGGAACGCATTACCTCCACCCGCACCGGATCGATCACATCCATGCAAGCTGTTTATGTGCCTGCAGATGACTACTCTGATCCTGCGCCTGTGGCTACCTTTACCCATTTGGATGCGACGATCGCTCTTGAACGTTCCATTGTGGAGAAAGGTATTTATCCCGCTGTGGATCCGCTTGCTTCCACATCCCGTATTCTTGACCCCAACATCGTGGGGGAGGAGCACTATCGAACCGCGCGTGAGGTTCAGCGTATTTTGCAGCGCTACAAGGATTTACAGGATATCATCGCCATTCTCGGTATTGATGAGCTTTCAGAAGACGATAAACTCATTGTTTCGCGCGCCCGCAAGATCGAGCGCTTCTTCTCTCAGCCGTTCTATGTGGCTGAACGCTTCACAGGTATTCCCGGTCGTTATGTGCCGCTTAAGGAAACCGTCAGTGGTTTCCGTGAAATTCTCGACGGCAAATGTGATGATCTGCCCGAACAGGCTTTCATGATGGCTGGTACGATCCAGGATGTCCGCGAACGCGCTGAAAAACTTTCCAGGAGTGCGTAGTAACGTTGAACGTTTTACGTTCAACGTTGTAATGGATGTAAATTATGACGATCCGTTGTGAAATTGTTTCTCAAGACCGCACTGTATTCACAGGCGATGTGGATATCGTTGTACTACCCGGCGCCGCCGGGGAGATGGGTATTCTTCCCAAACATTCGCCTGTACTCACCGCCTTGAAGTTTGGCATTATCAAAGTCCGCAAAGACGGCAAGGAAGAGGTCTTTACGGTGGCGGGCGGTGTGGCTGAAGTGCAGCCTGATATCGTTACTGTTCTCGCAGACGCTGCAGAGAACGTAAAGGAGATTGATATTGCCCGCGCAGATGCTGCGCGTGTCCGTGCAGAAGAAGCGCTTGCCAAAGGCCTGCCTGCGGATAATGATGCCTACCTGGCAATGGAAGCCGCGTTACGCAAATCCAACTTGCGCCTCGAAGCTGTTCGCCGCTATGGTAAGACTCCTCGCTCGCCTTATTCGGAACAATAAACCTCGTGGCTATGTTTTCAAAAGACCTGGGCATTGACCTGGGCACCATGTTCACACGCATTGCCGATGGCGCGCAAGTGCTATTGGAAGAACCGACGATCGTTGCCATTGAAGTGGATGACCAAAAAATGGTGGCGGCAGGTCTCGAAGCGCGGGACATGTTTGGGAAAGTCCCCGATAGCATTGAAGTCGCGCGCCCGCTTCGAAGCGGTGTGATCGCTGACTACGAAATCACAGAGACTTTACTGCAATATTTATTACAGCGCGTGAGCGGGTCAATGCGAATCTTCCGGCCGCGTGTCATGATCTCTGTGCCTTATGGTGTGACCAGTGTGGAACGTCGTGCGGTTTATGAAGCTGTGATGGAAGCAGGCAGCCGTGAGGCGTTCCTTATTCAACAGCCTTTGGCCGCCGCCATTGGAATTGACCTGCCGATTAATTCCCCGTCGGGGAATATGATCATCAGCCTGGGTGGCGGCTGTACCGAAGCCGCCGTGATAGCCATGTACGGAATTGTAGCTGCGGATACGCTGCGTGTTGGCGGGATGGATCTGGATGAATCCATTGTCAATTATGTTCGCCGTAAATATGGTGTCATTATTGGGCAGGCAACAGCTGAACAACTTAAGATCCGCATTGGTGCGGCAGTTCCACAGGATATTGAAAACAGCATGGAAGTGCAGGGACAGGATCAAGTCACCGGCTTGCCGCGCCCTGTCACATTAACCACCGGCGAGATCGTAGAAGCCTTACAGGAACCATTGAAACAGATCGTGGAGTCGGGACGCAAAGTGCTTGAAAAAACCCCTCCTGAATTGGTTTCCGATATTATTGATCGCGGCGTTGCCTTGTGCGGTGGCGGTGCGCTCCTGCGTGGTGTTGATAAATTATTGACCAAATCCCTGGGCATTCCTGCCTATCTTGTTGATAACCCGTTGACCTGTGTCGTTCAAGGTACAGTGAAGGGTTTCACCATGTTGAATATGATCCGCAGAAACCTGCCGCAAGTATAAAAATGACCCAACAAAAAACGACCCCGCAAGGTCGTTTTTTGTTGGGTCATTTCCCTTGTAAAAATTTTACAGGAAGCGCCAACTATTCCTTGATCTTCACAAAAAATCCACCGGTGTCTTTGTCCTGGATCTCGAAGCGGTGTTTGAAATTCATCATCATCTTTGAGAGTTGTTTGTGGCCATAAGTTCGCGGATCAAATCCTGGGTCGAGTTGGTAAAGCGCATTTCCCATGCTTGCCAGGGATGCCCATCCATCCTGTTGGACTGCCATTTCGAATGCCTGTGTCAGCAGGGGAATGGGGTCGGTTTCCTCTTTATCGTCGTTCGCTTTTTTAGTTCCACCTTTTGGAACGCGCATTTGTGTAATGGGCTTTTTGGCAACTACAAGATTTTCCGTGTACACAAACACATCACAGGCGTTCACAAAGGGTTTGGGTGTTTTCTTCTCCCCAATGCCCATGACAAAGATACCGGTTTCCCGGATGCGTGTAGCTAGTCTCGTGTAATCACTGTCGCTGGAGATTAGGCAAAAGCCATCCACAACGCCTGAGTGCAGGATGTCCATCGCGTCAATGATCATGGCGCTGTCAGTCGCATTTTTGCCGATGGTATAGCGAAATTGTTGAATAGGTTGGAAGGCATGGAAATTAAGGGTATCCTTCCATGAATTCATGCTGGTGGTAGTCCAGTCTCCATAAATACGGCGGACAGTCACCTGACCGTAGCGTCCTGCCTCCACCAACATTTGGGAGAGCAGGTTTGCCTGGGCGTTATCACCATCGATCAGCATGGCGATCTTGTTGCGTGCAAGGGATTGGATTTGTTCGTCTGCCATGATGATATTATACACTTCTTAAGACCCGGCTGGTTTCATGGTGATGCCGATTTATCAGAACTCTGTATATAAAAGAAGAATTGATTATCCCGAGCCTCGGGAGACCTGCCCGGGTCGCTTAAAATCCTTTACCAAACCTTTATACTTGCTTTATGATAAATAAATCCTGACATAGGAAAATCCATCCATGACGAAAATCCTTGTAATTGATGATGAGCCGACCATTGTAAATCTTGTGCAAGCCTACCTGAAGCCTGAAGGTTATGAAGTATTTACCGCCACGGATGGCCCTTCAGGACTAAAGGCGGCGCGGGCATTCAAGCCTGACCTGGTTGTGCTTGATGTGATGCTGCCCGGTATGGACGGGTTGGAATTGCTGTCACGTTTGCGCCGCGAGTCACAAGTGTATGTCATTCTGTTGACCGCCCGCACTGAAGAGACAGATAAGATCGTCGGTCTTTCGGTCGGCGCAGATGATTATGTTACCAAGCCGTTCAGTCCGCGTGAGTTGGTTGCAAGGGTAAAAGCAGCATTAAGGCGTATCCAGACAGGATCAGCCTCGGGCGGGGAGGGTAGTGTCCTGGCATTTCAGCATGTCAGAATTGACATGGATGCGCGACAGGTTACGGTGGACGATCAGCCCATCGACCTCACAGCTAGTGAATTCGATCTTCTTCATGCGCTTGCAGAAAATCGCGGGCGTGTGCTTTCACGCGAACAACTTTTAGAACGTGTGTGGGGCGGGTCATACTTTGGCGAAATGCGTGTGGTGGACGTTCACCTTGGACATATCCGCCAAAAATTGGGTAACCCTGACTTTATTGTGACTGTACGCGGTGTTGGTTATCGTTTTGACGATGAGACACTATAAGCTGGTGAAAAATGCAAACCATTCGCTCCCGTTTTGGAATTAAACTATTTCTTTCCTACTTTGTCGTGATCCTGGTCGGCATGCTGGTGATCGCAATTACCGCAAACCTGGCAACACCGCGTGCTTATGCGCGGCATGTGTATTTTATGGAACAACAGTTGAGTGGTGTCGAACCGGGCATGGGACAGGGCATGGGACAGGGACAGGGGATGGGGCAAGGACAAGGACAAGGACAAGGACAGGGCATGGGCAGCGGCATGATCGCCGATTTTTACGAGAACTTTCAGAACTCATTTAATGAATCCTTGATCATTGCAGTACTTGCCGCGTCCATCGTGGCGCTGGCTGTCAGTTATGTTTTTAGCAGAAATATTCTTGCGCCTGTGCGTGTAATGACTGTTGCCAGCCAGCGCATTGCCGAAGGTCATTATGATGAGCGTGTCGAATTGCGGGGGAATGACGAATTACATCAGCTTGCGGGAAGTTTCAATCAAATGGCGGAACAATTGGAGCAGGTTGAAACGATGCGCCGCCGCCTGATCGGGGATGTGGCACATGAACTTCGCACCCCGCTCACAGCCATCAAAGGATCCGCGGAGGCATTGATGGATGGCGTGCTTCCCGCGTCCTCAGAAACCTATTCACAGATCCATGCTGAAGCGGAAAGATTAAGCCGCCTTGTGGATGATCTGCAGGAACTGAGCCGCGTCGAATCCCGCGCCACACAATTAAATATTCACCCAACGGATTCAAATGCAATGGTTCAGACGGTATCAAAACGACTTCAACATCAGTTTGATGAAAAACAAGTCAGCCTGATCTTGAACCTGCCGCGCGATCCGATCCTCCTCCCCGCTGATGAAGACCGCATTATTCAGGTACTTACCAATTTGATCGGCAACGCTTTGCAATATACACCGTCAAGCGGAGCAGTAACGGTCTCGATTGAGCGTGATAAAAATGAGGCACGATTTTCCGTGGTTGATACCGGCTTTGGGATCCCATCCGACCATCTTCGGCATGTCTTTGACCGCTTTTATAGGGTGGATAAATCCCGCTCACGTGCGCACGGCGGTTCAGGTATCGGTTTGACCATTGCCAAACATCTTGTTGAAGCACATGGTGGAAATATCTGGGCAGATAGTAAAGGCGAAAATTTGGGGAGTGAATTTATTTTTTCACTTCCTCTTGCAAAATAAATTTTTTACAAGAGTCCCCTTGTGTCATCCTACTCGATCGGTTTGACAACACCCAGATCTGAGGGCGTGCCGCCGAAGAGGCCAATATCTGTGCAGGAAGGTTTATCCACGCGCAGTAAAATTACATCATTTGATGTTGTATCCACCTGAATTGCAGTATTTAGCTTGAAGGTTGAATCGACAGTCAATTTCAGCGTAACCTGATATTGAGCTGGCAGGTTATTAATGCACACTTGTTTGTCGGGATGTTCACGGTCTTCATCAATGGCGCGCAAAAGGGCGCAGGTGTTCGGCAGATCCACAGTGCCCGTATTTTTTACCGTTACATATGAATTGGTCACTTCACCCATACCATGAGTGATGTCTATACTTGTATCACAGCCAAGAATATTGACCACCACCGATTGCACCGCGGTGATAGTTAATATGGGTGTGGCTGTCCCGGTTGCAGGAATTGGGGTGCTCGTTGCTGTTGGAATTTCGGTATTGGTTGGTGTAGCAGGCACGATCACCGTTATACCTGGGACAGCTGTTTCGGTAAAAGGCAGTGTGAGGATGATCGGTGTGGCGGTAACAATGTTGGGTGTGCGCGAAGGGATTACCGTCCAGACTGGAAAGGGCTGGGGCGACACTGTAAAGGTTTCACACGCGCCAAGAAAAAATATGAGAACAAACAAGGCGGATGATCTTCTCATGTTTCGATTATACCCCTGCGCTTTTTATTGTTGGGATGCCTGTCAACTACATACCGAGTTTTTCAGCCAGTTGGGTGTTGGACGGCTCCACTAAAATATCGCCGCCAGGAAAAATAATGGTGGGAACAACGCGGTTGCCGGAATTGATTCCACGAACAAATGCTGCGCCCTGCTCATCGTTATCCACATTGACTTCGATAACAAAAATATTGTTGTTTTGAAAGAACGATTTGGAACGTCTGCAATCCGGACACCAATCCACGGAATACATGACGATCTGGTTCGGCTGGAGCGTGTATAGGTTGTTGGCAGTCATATGTCCTCCCGATCTGTAGATCATGGATTTTATTCCTTGTCCGTAGTACTCTTAAATCTGGCGTCTCCATGGAAAATTAAAAAGTGCCAATATTGTAATTATGACTCATCTTCGACTTGAAGGTCAACCCTCACCGTGCCCGCTATTTTATTTTCATGAGAATTCGTGGATTTCTCAAGGATGCTCATTAATTTTTCCCTTGTCCCATTCCTGGACAAGCTCGAAAAGGAGATGCTGTGCCTTGTCGATTGATCTGGAGTGAAGTCCATGTTGATCAATGCTTGAAAATTATCATCAACCGGATCAAGATCTGATTCAAGATGGTCAATAATAATTTCCACCATATCAAGCAGGATTCGCGCTGACGAATTGTTTTCATTGGTCAGTATCTCTATTCCTTTAAGAACGACCTTTTTGCTCATACGCGATTTCCTGCACGATTTTCGATTATGGGAAAAATTATTAGCATTTATAAGAATATACCCTGTTTTTCAATAAGCATATTGCCGTTTCATATTAATTTCCAAAGATGGACTGGTTTGATGGTTGGTATTTTGTATCTCCTCACCTGGCTATTGCTCAACAATCGGCTCTATTGAAGAGGGGGCGTTCACGAATATCGTTTTTGCCAGCGGCCATTTTTATCTGTTTTCGTGTTTCCTTGTCTACCTTCCCCCTCCAAAGGTAAAATAAGGGTATGGATTCAGATGATCCTTTAATTTTTCGCGTGGGAATGTTTTTTTATGTCATCGGCGGAGGGGCGTTCGTTCTTTTTGTCACCTCCGACCTTGCCAAACAGGCAGACTTTGATTACCTTTTCATCGCATTGCTGATGATGGGCATTGGCTGGGTGTTTCGGCGCGGTAAAGCCCCGCCCCCTTCGGCAGGGCGATTTGCCTGGTGGAGAAGGACACGTGAAGAAGCCAGGAAGAAAAAAACAGAAAACTCAAAAGCCAGACAGGAAGCAAAGAAAAAATAACATGTCCAAACTCATTTCACTCAAACAGGCAATTGCAGATTATGTCAGCGATGGCGATGTGGTTTACGCCGCAGGTAAATCTCATTCTTGCGCGTGCCACACCAGACCTGATCTACGATCAAATGGTCGCAGCTGGCTGTGCAAAAAAAGTCATCTTTTCGTACATGGGGAATCCCGGTGTTGGTTCGCTGCGTATTGTGCGTACTGCAATTGAAAAAGGTCAACTTGAGTGGGAGGAATATTCGCACTTCGGCATGATCACCCGTTTGCAGGCAGGGGCGGCAGGACTTCCATTTTTGCCCATGAATCAAACTGGCGCGACCAGCCTGGAACAAGCCAACCCATTAATTAAACGCATCCCAGATCCGTATGGTGGCAAGGACGTGATCGTTGTGCCCGCGCTTAATCCAGATGTGGCAATTGTTCACGTGCAGCGGGCTGATTCGAATGGTAATGCGCATTTATGGGGCATTATCGGCGAGCAAAAGGAAGCAGCCTTTGCCGCGAAGAAGGTCATCCTCACCGCCGAAGAGATCGTGGATGAATCTGTCATCCGCTCTGACCCGAACCGCACCATGATCCCTGCCAATATTGTTGATGCTGTGTGTCATGTTCCGTATGCCAGTCATCCATCCTATTCACAGGGCTATTACGACCGCGATAATGAGTTTTATCTCGCATGGGATAAGATCAGCGAATCACAGGAAACTGTCAAGGCATATCTTGATGAATGGGTGTTCGGTGTTCAGGACCGCGACGAGTACTGGGAAAAACTCGGTGATAAGACTCATGACCGCTTGAAAGTGGAAGCACAATACAGCGAGAAAATTAATTACGGAAAATATTAGTGAACTTTCCACAATTTGATTATGGCGGCGGAGGGGCACCGCTGCATTTTCTCCACGCCAATGGATACCCGCCGGGATGTTACAGGCCGCTGTTAGAGCTGTTGAAGACTCAATACCATGTATTTGGGATGAAACTTCGTCCGTTATGGGATGATTCAAAAATTGAGGAAATTCATGACTGGCATCCGCTCTCAGATGACTTGTTACGCTTCCTCGGATCGACTCCTTCGTTGGGAGGGATGCCGCTCAGCGCTGAGAAACCTGTGATCGGGGTTGGTCACTCCATTGGCGGCATTGTCACCTTGCGTGCTGCGCTCTGTGACCCGGGTAAATTTCGTGCATTGATCCTGCTTGACCCTGTATTCTTTGTTCCATCTTATTTGGTGATGTGGAATATTGTCCGTCTGTTGGGGCTGGGGAAGAAAGTGCACCCTAAAATTACAGGCGCACTCAAACGCCGCAGCAACTTTGAAAATTTGGACAGGGTCTTTCGCGGCTATCGTTCACGTGAAGTTTTCAAATATATGAGTGATGAAAGCTTGCGCGCGTATATCTCGGGGATTGCGAAACCCAAAGTCGACGGCAGTTTTGAACTGGCATATTCCCCCGAATGGGAAGCTCACATTTATTTAACAGGCTTATGGGATTTTGACCTGTGGTACCAATTGCCAAAGTTAAAAATCCCCACCCTCATAATTCGCGGTGCAGAGACTGATACGTTTTTGGGAAAAGCGGCAGATCTTGTAAAAAAGAAAAATCCGAAAATTCAGATCAAAACTTTGGAGAGATCGACACACCTCCTGCCGTTGGAACGTCCGCAGGAGGTATTCGATCTGATGCAGGCGTTTCTTTCTGAAATCAATTGATCATACCTGACAGGGTCATCATAGGGTCCGCTCATGGGTATGCCGTGATGACCCTGTCGATCTTTTTACACTACCTAACGGGAAGGCGTACAGCGCTGAGGCTCCTGTTTTGTACCTGTAAAGCCAAATACTTCGCGGCAGACATTATCAACACCGTACAAGGCCTTGAGTGGATAATTCTGCTGGTCACGGACTGGAGAGCCTGCCTCCATCTCGGTGAATCGGTCAACATAATCCATATCAGCTATGCTTTTCAGGCCTCCGTCTGCGATCACACCGTACATAAATTTTGTTCCTGCGAATGATCTTTTGAATGCAAACTGAACTGTGGCCTTGTTCCCGGCATTTACGCGCACCCATGCCAGGTCAGGATCATCCTCAGCACCGCGGCCACCGTCAAAGATCACTGCATCGTATCCATCGCCAGGCAGGGGAGCCTCAGCCTTTTCTGCGGAAAGCCCGCCAGTGTCACGGTTGGTATCCTGCACGATCTGCAAGTTATCGGTTGACCAGGCCACGTTGTAAGGCGGGTAGGCAATGATGATCTTGTCGCCAAAGCCGTCTGCATTGGTATCCAGCTCAACACCGTAATTAATGCCCATGTCGTTATTCGGGTCTGTCCCCACCAATTCGATCGAAATGTAGAAAAATTTTTCATCATATGCCAGGTTGAAGCTGACAATATCCAGGTCAGGGACGTAGGTCATATCCTGTAGAAATGGACGCTCGAAACGATTGATGTCATATGAGTCGCCATAAGGGGCACGCTTTTCCGCGGCAGTATCCACCGATACGACATCATTGATCAATTTGCCCGGCTTGACGATTGTGGATGGAACCAATGAATGTAAAACTGTGATCGTGGGTGTTGGCGGTTCAGGGGTCGGCGAAGGGGTTCCCGTTGCAGTTGCCATTTCCGTTGGAGTGACGGGGATACTGGCAGCCAGGGGCGTATTGGAAGGAGTGATAACAGCGGGGGCAGTAATGCCCTGGGGTTTCGGCAGGTTACATGCCAGAATAAAAAAAATAATAATGAAGCTGAATGGAGTAACGAAATTATTTTTTCTCATGGGTTCTCTCCTCGCGGCAATTATCATTCTTTTTGTAATTGAAATCAATAGGAATTCTAAAGCGTATGCATCCCTTGCCAGACAGACAAAGTTCAGGCACAATAGTACGCATTCTGAATATTGTGAGGAAAAATGAACTATTCTTCAGCCGAGTTGATGATTATTAATGCCGCGCGATTGTTGCGTGATGGTGACGTTGTTTTTGTGGGAGTGGGGCAGCCGAACCTTGCCTGTAACCTGGCCAAACGCACCCATGCGCCCAACCTGGTGATGATCTATGAAGCCGGTGTGATCGGTGCCGAGCCGGCGCGGCTCCCGCTATCCATCGGTGACCCCACTCTCGTGAGCGGTTCGCTTTCGGTGGTGAGTATGTATGATATTTTTGCCAACTATCTCCAGCGCGGCAATGTGGACGTGGGATTCATGGGCGGCGCTCAAATTGACAAGCACGGCAACATTAATGCCACCGTTATCGGCGGGTACGACCAGCCAAAAGTACGACTGCCCGGCTCGGGCGGGTCACAGGAAATTGCTGCATGGGCAAACCGCTGCTACATCATGACTCCGCATCAAAAACGCCGCTTTCCGGAAAAAGTGGAGTTCATGACATCCGCTGGTTTTATTGGCGGCAAGGGAGGTCGTCAAGAGGCGGGCTTGCGCGGCGGGGGCATGCTGGCTGTGGTGACAGATATTGGCATCCTTGAACCCAATGAAGACGGTGAGATGATATTGACTGCGCTGCATCCCGGCAAAACAGTGGATGATGCCAAAGCCAATACAGGTTGGGATTTAAAGGTCGCAGAGCAGGTGAGGGAGACTGAACTGGTGTCAGAAAATGAATTGCGGATTTTGCGCGAGGAACTTGACCCAACAGGGATCTACTTGAAAAGCGCTGCATAATAAAAAAAAGACCCCGGATTTTTTTTGATAATCCGGGGTCTTTTTGCTTAAGTGTTTGATGCGGGCCTTCAGAACCACCTATTGTGAGATAACGCACCGAAAACCGACATATCCGCCAAAGTAGCCGGGGTCCAGTTTTAGGCGTGTATCAGCTCGAACATTTCCGCTATTGCCGCCAAATACATGCCATGAGCCGCCACGTGCAATTCGCTCTCCCAGTGAGTCAGGGTCTTCCCTTCCATCGTCGGCTTTATAGGGGTAGGGTTTGAAAAGGGTGCTGGTCCATTCCCAGACATTACCCGCCATGCCGTAAATGCCATAGGGGCTTTGTCCGTCTTCATGCTGGTCCACCGGTGTGGTATCTGCGACACAGCCGACATGATTGGCTAAGTTGCAATCAGGTTCATCATTTCCCCAGGGATAAAGGCGGGCATCTGTTCCGCGTGCGGCTTTTTCCCATTCTGCTTCGGTGGGCAGGCGCGCACCCCGCCACTCGCAATATGTATTTGCCATCTTCCAATCCACGTAAAGTACGGGAAAGTTGGCATACACGGGGTTGGCAAAGTAGGTATTCCGTGTAGCGGAACCTCCCTGCTGGGGTCGCCTGCACTCAACAGCGTAAACGCAGGCATCATACATTTCATTGGTGACTTCAAACTTGTCCATGTAGAAGGCATCCACGTATACTTCCTGCGCAGGACGTGAGCCGACATCTCCGGTATCGTCGCTGCCCATGGTAAATTCCCCGGCGGGAATTAATCGCATGGGAACATTTTTAATATCCCGGATCTCTTCAGGAATGGGTGTTTCTGTTGGAAGGGATGTCTCTTCTGTCGGCGTGATCGTTGGCATGATCGTGGGCGGGAGTGTTGCTGTGAAAGGGATTTCTGTTGGCGACGGTAGTACCTGTCGTTGTGTGGGCGTTGAAATTGGGGATAAAATCCCCGGAGTGGTTAATAGCCAATATCCTCCACCCAGTGCAAGGAGAAGCACGAAGGCGCCGATGGCGGTGATGATAAGGGCGGGGAAAATGAATTTTTTCTGTGGACTGGATTGAGGATCGGAACCCTGGATCCTCTTTACCTTGCCAGTCATTTGGTCGCGAAGGCGTGAGGTTTTAAAGGTTGATGCGATGACTTCCCTGCCAGCCAGTAAATTCTGCAATTCTTCAATGAATGTGTGCATGTCAGAATAACGGTCATTTGGATCCTTGGCAAGCGCCCTGAGCAGGACCGATTCCACATCCTTGGGCAGGTCCGGGATATATTGTTTTGGCAGCGGCAGGGATTCAGTTGCCTGTTTAAGCAGGACACCAGCCGGGGTATCGGCAGTGTAAGGTCTGTGACCGGTGATCATTTCATAAAGCACAACCCCCAGCGAATACAAATCAGACTGTGCTGTGGGTTCGCCTGTCCATTGTTCAGGAGCCATGTAGTCTGGTGTGCCAAGTCCGGTACCCGAACTGGTTAAACCTGTTGAATCCTTTTCCTGCTGACCAAATAGTTTTACCAACCCAAAATCTGTCAACATGGGCTGGCCGGTTTCGGTCAGCAAAATGTTCGAAGGTTTTACATCACGATTAATAATATTCTGGCTATGGACATATTCCAATGCATGCGCGATGGGGATGATCATTTGGATGGCTTCGCGCCAGGGGATCGGCTTACCAAGCCGGTCTTTGAGCGTGCCGCCTGATAAGTAAACCATGACCAGGTATGGCAAGCCCTCGTAATCACCGTAGTCAATTACGCCGACAATATTTGGGTGCGAAAGTCTTCCAAGCGACTTGGCTTCACGTTCAAAACGTTTGAGCAGCGTCTCCATTTCATCAGACGGAAAGGACTCGCGCCGAATTACTTTTATCGCAACTTCGCGTTCAAGGCGAATATCATACGCTTTGTACACGGTTGCCATGCCGCCCGCCCCGAGCGTTTCAAGGATTTGGTAGCGCCCAAGATTTTGACCGATCAGCCCTGCCATAGATTTTTCCTCTTTTGATGGTGTTGGCTTTGTTTATTAATTTATGTCCGCGCCAATTATAAGCGAATACCCCGGATTGAAAACACCGCCGTGAAATCGAAATCATTACATAATATGACGCATGGGTAAAGCAAGTCAATTAAGATGTTTTTTGTACCTCACCCAAAATTTACCCCGTTGGAAATTTGCATGGATGATCATCGGGTAAAATAACATGACAATTTTTTGGCTGTGGAAATCGTTGGAAGACTCCCCCTGTGCAGGTGAAGGTGGGCGGGTTTCCACAGCCTGTACAGGAATCGACCTAATGACCGAAACTCCAATCATCCCCAAACGCAGTATTCTTGCCCGGATCTTTATATCATCCAATGAGCCGCGTTTGCGCGCGGGCTGGCGGTTATTATTGCAAACTTTGTTGATGATCATCCTGGCTGTCATATTGCAATCTGTGCTTGGAATATTTTTCATTCCGGGTAAAAATGGCAGCGTTGATCTTTTTATCGGTCAAATTCTCGAACTGGTAATTTTTTTGACTTCCATTTATTTTGCGCGTAGGTTTTTGGACAAGCGCTCTTTTATTAGTCTGGGACTGCAGATAAACAGGCGGGCAGTCGGAGATGTTCTGGTCGGCATTGCCATCACATTTGTCATGATGGGCTCGATCTATTTTGTCGAGGTTGCGGCAGGCTGGCTGACCTTTAAAAGTTTTGCCTGGCAAAACCAATCTGCGGAAACTGTGTTGACTGGCGTATTAACCTTCCTGGCGGTCTTTACTTTCGTTGGTTGGAATGAAGAACTTCTCTCTCGCGGCTATCATTTGCAAACCCTTGCCAGCGGAACAAACCTGTTTTGGGGCGTGGTTATCTCATCCAGTCTGTTCGGACTGGCGCATCTTGGTAATCCGAATGCCACCTGGGTTAGCGCGGCAGGGATTTTCTTTGCAGGTTTATTTCTGGCGTATGGTTATCTGCGTACGGGGCAGCTCTGGCTGTCCATTGGGTTGCACATCGGCTGGAATTTCTTCGAGGGAGTGATATTTGGATTTCCAGTCTCAGGACTTGATATCTACCGATTGATCCAACACCAGATTCATGGTCCGGAGATCTGGACGGGCGGTGCATTTGGACCAGAAGCTGGTTTGATCGTCCTCCCTGCGCTTGGGCTTGGCGCTGTTTTAATATATTTTTACACTCATAACAGAGCTGTAGTACAGGAAAGGGGAGTCGCTGAGTGAAAATCTTGCAATTTCTGCTTCGGGTGGGGTTTTGTATAGGTATTGCCTTTATCATCAGTTTTCCCCCAGCGGTGATCTTTTTCAATTACTCTGGTTATGAGATGCTGGACCGCGCATTCCTTGTCTTTGTACCCACTTTGGCAATTGCATATTTATTTTTTGAAATATTTCCGGTCCTCTGGAAATGGCTGGGACAAAGACAGTTGACCATCCTGATCGGGCTTGGCATCCTAGCAGTAATCGGGGCGGCGGCGGTTGCTCTGCCGCTTGCGGTTTCAAACATCTACTATCTGGGCATGACTGGCCTTGCGTTGATTCTCTTTGCGCTGATGCTGCCCACGGCAGGTTTTGCAGAACAGTTTCTCAAAAGCCACTCCATTGGAATTTACTTCTCCGGTTTTTTATTGGCCCTGCTCCTGGCTTTTGTCACAGTGGGCTTTTTGAACGAGGCCATCGAAACAATCTTTAACCTGATCCTGTTTACCAGCATCTTGACCCTGGTTGGAAGTGTAGTTGGGTATTACCTCGTCCGCCATGCCGCGCGATCATTCCAGAATGGCTTTTTGACCAGGCCGTTGAATATCATTCTTTTCCTGACCTTGCCTGTCTTTCTCATTATGTTGATTTTTGCGGCGTTGCAATTCCCTGCCATGTTTCTCTGGGAATACATCGCTGTCCCTTCGAACTGGCTCGGTTGGTTCACTGCAAGCGCCTTTTTTGCAGGGGCTTGGGGAATCACTGCTCTGTTTCAGTTTGAATCACGTTGGGTTTCGAAAATTAGACAGACAGGAATTTTCAAATTGATCAAGGACAACCTTCCTGGACTCTACGCGGGCGGCATATTTTTTTTGATCAACCTGATCATTGCCCGCTCGCTAAATCACCCCGCATTAAATATTAACACCGTTCTTTTTGAATCTGATGCAGGGCCATGGATGTCCATTTTGGGTAGTCCAACCGAGGATATCATTAACCGCTCTGTGCATCCGCTGGTTCTGATCACCCTGCGTCCCCTTGTCCGTTTTGTGACGCTATTCATCGAGGACTCATGGAATCTTGCGCCGATCCTGGTAGTTGCCGCCATGAGCGGACTATGCGTGCTGATGGCGTGGATGTTCATCAAGCGCGCCACGGCACAGTCAACCTACGCCTTTATTTTTGCTGTCATGCTCGGATCAACCTCCAGCCATCTGGTATTTGGCTCGTTGACTGACACCTATATTTTTGGTGTAACCTCACTGATTTTATTCTTCCTCCTCATACAGGCAAAGGAGGATCGCTTTTCAGTTCTCATCCCTGCAGGACTGCTCGTTTTTGGTATCACCATCACAAACATTGCCCAGGGGGTGATCGGATTGTTTTTTAACGGTTTTGGGTTTAAAAGACTGGTGCGCTATGGGTTGCTCCTTGCCGCCACAGCCGTTGTGTTGACCGTCCTCACCAGTGCCCTGTATCCCCACCGACAGACTTTCTTCTTTGTCCCGGGCGATATCGCTTTCGAGGGGAATTTTGTTAAACCCGTGCATGAGTCGCCTGCCGAACGCCTGGTGGAAAGGTTTAAAATCGTCAGCCGCACCATGTTTTTATATGATGTCACCGCCCCCAGGCCGCTTGAAATTATTGCGAATAAGCCGCCGCATCCCACCATTGATCTCAAGACCTATGATGCTCGAAAAAATATACTGGCTTCATACAAGGGTTTCTCCAACCTTCCGCTGGCGATGTGGATGTTGTTGCTTGCGGCTTCGCTCGTGTACTTTATAAAACAACTGCGTATTTCGCCGCACACGCCTTTGATGCTTGGTTTGCTTGGCAGCCTTGCCTTCAATTTTCTTTTGCACATGAACTACGGCACAGAGCTTTTTCTTTACACACCCTTCTGGACATACGCATTGATCTTCTTTGTCGCGCTTGCCTTTGCAGAGGTTGCAGGCAGGGCATGGTTTCAGTCCATGCTGGCTGTCTTTGTCATCGTGTTAATGATCAATAACTTCCAGTTCATCTTCACCATTCTACGGGCGCTGGCCCCATTTTACGCCTCGGCTTGAAACTCACCTAAAAATCCCCTTTACGTAAAGCGATTGTCGGGGTATACCAAGCCTAATGAGTTCTTCACCTGTTCATCATATCCTCTTTGACCTCGGCGGCACGCTGATGCACGCCCGTGATGATTGGGCGCCCGTATTCAATAGATCTGATCAGGCGCTGACAAACGCGCTGCGTGAATATCACATTGAATTGGATGCCAGGATCTTTCGTGCCAGGTTGCGTGAATATTACGCCCAACGCGATAAGGATTTTCGGGAAACCACATATCACTTTGTTTTGCATGAATTGCTCAAAGATCTGGGACATGCCGATGTCGCAGAATCAGTGATCAGGTCTGCACTGGATGCGATGTTCTCCATTACCCAATCCAATTGGATTCCTGAAGAAGACACAATGGAAACCATCCAGCAATTGATATCAAACAACTACAAACTGGGCATATTCTCCAATGCCGGTGATGACAAGGATGTGCAAACTCAGGTCGGGAATTTTGGTATCCGCACATATTTTGATTTTGTGTTGACCTCTGCCGGGTGTTTTTATCGAAAGCCGCACGCCCGCGCCTTTGAGATTGCGCTTGCCCGCTGGAACATCCCGCCAGAAGAGGCGGCAATGGTCGGTGATAGTCTCCAGGCGGATATTTTCGGTGCAAAAAATTTGGGGATGCGATCGATCTGGATTACGCGTCGGGCACAGGTCACCGCAGAAGAAGAACAGCGCATTCAACCCGACTTCAGTGTGGCCGGGCTCAACGAGCTTTTACCCACCCTTGAGAGGATCAATCTTACT
>JFJP01037611.1_pt1 | contig 25858 bp, 13 predicted proteins | sample 431651 | NCBI WGS metagenome assembly JFJP01 (sample SAMN02602958, study PRJNA72255) | Microbial mat metagenome, whole genome shotgun sequencing project. | biome: fresh water; feature: sink hole; material: water; isolation source: purple microbial (photo- and chemosynthetic) mats found in...
CCATGCGAGATGTCGACAAGGCTCGCCAGTTCACGAAGATGCCCCTGACGTGCATACTGCCCTCTACCACTACCGAGAAGACGCTACGGACGCGTGCTGGCCACAAGGTCATCACGTGCCCTGTGTTCTATCGTGAGGACATGGACTGTGCACGGTGCGGTATCTGTCAAGACCGTAGCCCGAACCGAGCCGTGGTTGGCTTCCCTGCCCACGCTACACGGAAGCGCGTGATCGACATACGGCTACAAGAGGGTGTATAAGCTTTTTGTATACCCTCATACTAGAAAAGCAATATCGGAAGAATTCGAGTTTTAGAATGGTTTTAGAAGGAAATTCCCCTTTGAAATCAACACTCTTCTAATCTTCTAAAATTTTCCCCACTTTACTATATGGAAAAACATTTATACCTTGACAGAGCTTTTCATAGTTACAACAGCGAACAAAGGAAAAACTTTAGAAGATTAGAAGAGTACTTATTTATCAATCACTTAATTATTCTAAAACCATTCTAAAACTGTATTTCATTCTAATGTTCGTTTGATATTTTTGAACTTTCCCGGAGGTGATGACCTCCGGCACTTTCCGTTCACTGGCGGAACCATAAAGAAAACCTTATACATCTGTCGATGACTATAAGGGCTACCCATGTAAGGGGCGCGAATAGCCCTGAATCATGTTCTGGTAGCTGTGACTACAGGGCGAAGATGCCCCGTGCTGGGCTTAAAACCGGCCTAGGAGCTGCGATCAGGGTTTCAGGCTAGGGTGGTAGCCCTTCTTTCCCGTTGCTCTTCTGAGCGCCCTTACCAGCCTGCTGTACTGTGGACAGTGCGCGGTGAACGTAGTACGCGTCGTCCATAAGCCCGAGCAAGCCAAGGTCTCCGTCCGAGCCTCCACCCATGCGGGGAGCACCGACAATCTTCTTCAACACCCCGTACTCCGGGCCGAGGAAGCTGTCTATGGGGGTCGTGCCATGCTTCACGTCGTACAACGCGTCGAGACCGAACTGGAACTTCCCGGCGAAACCTGCACGCTCCATACCATAGCCAAGCCAGCCCATCATGGACTGCCCCTTCATCCACGTGTCGTAGTTGCCCTTGAGCATGTGCTTGATGCCGTCAGCGGCGATGATCATGCCCATCGACGGCAGCAGGTTCAGCAGCGGTGCAGCGTTGCCCCTGCCCAGTTCGTTGAACGTGCGGTCAAGAATCTGGCTGTTCATGGCGAAGGTGAACTTCTTCATGTGCGCCAGCAGGGCGAACCGCTGGTCGCTCATCCAGATTGCGTTAGTAGACGCGTCAGGGCGCACCACGGACTCGTACACGAACTGGTTCACCGCGCTGCGAATCTTCTCGTCACTGATGTCCACCCTGCCGTCAGGCCGCAGCTTCACGTCACCGGGCTTGAGGCCAAGTTCTTCCAGATAGTGTGCACTGTGGCGAGTCTCGTTGCCGTTGGCATGGGCCTTGATGAACCGGTCCGCAGCTTCCACAGCCGCCACGCGCATCTTCCGTGTCCACCCGTCAGCGAAGTTCGCCTTGAAGTACCAGTCGTTGATCTTCTTGAGCATTCCCTGCGCGTTATCACCCATGTAGATGTCGGACAGGCTGTCCGTCAACATGGCGTGCTCGATAGCCCCGGCGTCCTCTGCGAACTTCTGTAGCTCGTTCGCCGCGTGCTTCACGCCGAACAGCTCCGTGATGGTCTTGGGTATCGAGGCCAGCCCGTGCATGTATGCACTGAACGCGTCACTCATGCTGCCGGAACGGGCGGCTACGTGGAACGGGTCGATGGCCGCGCTGAAGATCATGAACGGCAAGGTGACGACGTTGCCCACCGTGATGGCGGTGTTGGCCAGCGCACGCAGGTTCGGGTCCATGTTCGCACCGAGACGGCCTTCCCACGCTGCCACGGCATCCTTCGCCTTGTAGTACGCAGCTTCGCCTTTCTCGTCCTTGATCTTGTTCAGCAGCCGCTCGCGCTCAGCAGTCAGGTTCAGCTTCTTCGACTCCGCGTTGTTTACGGTGCGGTTTATGAACTGCCGCATGTACTCGGCAGGGTCTTGCTGGAGCCACTTCGCCTTCTCGGCAGCGTACTCAGGCTTGAACGTCGCTTTCGCCTTGTCACTGAACTTGTCGCCGTAGCCCATGTCTTCGAGGATGTCGAGGACGATGGGGTTCTTGATCTGCTTGCTGGTGTCAGTCTCGCCAAAGTCACGTATGGCGGCGTTGAACTTCTCACGGTTGGAAGCAATCTTCTGCGTGTCCCAGATGTCGGGCAGGTAGTTCGGGTCGCGCTTGGCATACTCGTTCATCTGCACCATGAAAGCCTTGATGGCCTTGGCCGCGTCACTCTGTATGTCTCCGGTCAGGACTTCATTCAGCCCCCGCGCTATCTCCGCTTTCTTGAACTTGTCGAAGATCACGCTACCGGCGTGAGTAGCCCACTGGCGCTGGTTCTCTGCCTTGCGGTGGATGAAGCCAGCCCCTTCGCCCCGCCCGGTGTACAGCTTCGCCAGCGCATCAGCGTGTTCAGACCCCAGCCGGTGCATGGCCTCGACAGAACTGTCGAAGACCGTGTGCAGCATGTCGCCTATGGGGGCCAGTGAGTCGCTGACGCTCTTGAGGATGTGGTCTCCGTACTTCTCACCGAACGCTTCGGACAGGGCGCTCTGCTTGAAGTCAGCCTGCCCCAGTTCACCCTTGATGAACGCGTCCATGAACGCTTCGGTACGCTCGCCGGTTGTCGTGATGCGGAACAGGTTCCGGAAGAACTGCGCAATACTGCCCATGATACCGGTGGTATTCGGCCCCAGCTTCAGGTCTCCCATAGACCACAACTGGAACGCGTAGGCCAGCGCCTCTTCCGGGTCGTTGCGGATTTCCGCCATGATCGTGTCGACCGTGGCTTTCGGGGCGATCTTGAGCAGGGCCTGCTCCATGCGCCGGTACACCGGCTCGTTGAGTACGCCCTTGCGCAGCTTCGCCATGATCTCCGGTCCACCGGCAGTCTTCTCGACAAGCCGGTGAAGCACGTGCATGGACTCGTGGAACGTGTTCGACAGGATGTGGGACTTCGCCGCCATAGACAGCATGACCAGCACCTTGCCCTCCGGGGTAAGGTCGTTGGCGGTGAACCCGCCAGCCTGCGTGCCGTCCTTGAGGATTATGTTGTCTTCCAGCGTAAGGTTCTGCTTGCCGTTGAACATGCGCTCGAACGCGCTGATAGCGGCTTTTACCTGTTCACTGCTCCCCTCGAACGGTGTACGCTCACCGGCGAGGAGCGAGAACTTTCCCCCGCTGAAGTTCTCCACCAGCCGCTTGTGCGCCAGCTTCAGGCTGTTCTCGGACATCGTCGGGCCGGAGCTGACCTTCTTCGGAGCCTTGCCGCCCTTGGGCGGCGGCTCAGGAGGTGTCAGCTTCGCGGTCATCTTCTCCGGTGAAGCTGCCATGCGGTCTGCGTCATGCGGGGTCTTGCCGTTGGCCAGATCACGCGAGATGCTATCCAGTGCGTGTACGATCTCCGCACCGAAAGTCTCCATCGCTTGGTCACGCGTGTAGTTTGCGCCACGGAACGTCAAGGCGTTGATCTGCCCGTTCTTGGCCAGATAGGCGTGGGTGGCAGCTCCTATCGCCACTTTCTGCGGCTTGAAGTTGACTTCGCCCTGCGGTACACGCTGGCGCGGCACAGGTATCTGGGACTTCTCAGCCTCGACGATATCTTCCGAGCCGTGGTAGGCGGGCATCTTCTCCGCGCTACGCTCGAACGTGGCGTGAATGTCGAACACGCCAGCCCCAAGTTCTTGCAAGGTAATGTCCGCAGCCCGCTCACCATTCAGTGCGCTGACCAGTTCAGGCATCTTGTTGGCCCGCACGGCTCCTACTTTCTTCCCGTCTTGGTAGATGTCGACTGTCGCTCCGTTTACCTTGCCGGTGGCCAGACCTTCCGTAGCCCCCTGCTCGTCAAGCATACGGAACGACTCAGTGAACTCCCCAGCCTCGTAAGTTCCGGTCTTCAGGTCAATCCCGTCTACCTGAGCGCGTATGCGCATGGCCTTGGCTGCGCTCTTGGCAGTACGCGTGTCGATGCTGTTTGCCACGTCATACCATGCCTTGAGAGCTTCGTCAGGGATGTTCTGGAACGCTGCTCGCTTGTTGGCTTTCCACAGGCTGATGGCGGTCTGGAGTTCCCTGTCCTGTTTACGGGATACCAGTGTAGGCGGTTTCGCGGCTTGTGCACCGGCTGCGTTGGTAGCACCGGGGCGCAGGATAGCTGTTTGTTCGGCAGTGAGGTTCCCTTCGATGGTGCCGGGAACTTTCTTGCCCGGTAGCTCCGTACCTCTCTCAGCAAACTGGAAAGTTTGACCGGACACGTTCTTGTTGCCGTACTGGCTGACTTCCGTTTTCTCTCCAGTCTTTCTGTCTACCTTCACGCGCTTGCCTTCACCCATCGCGGCCATGCTCGTAGCGTAGTCTTCCTTGTCCCCCTTCGGCCCGATAATATGCTGGCGCTGGTCGTATACCGGAGACCCGTCGCTTTCGAAAGCCGGGGTCTGGCGCTCCATACGAACCCGGCCATACTCGTCAACGTCATGCCCGTGCTCCGCCACGAAGTCTGCGTCATCCTGCCCGCGCAGACTCTCCATCGCTGTGTACAGGTTCTCCAGCTTGCCCCGCAGTTCATCTACGTGGTCTGCTTTCAGGTTGTCGCGGAGTTTGCGGCGTAGCGGGGTCGCCCTGCGTTCAATCTGGGCGTTACGATCAGCGTTTATCGCAGTCTTGATGTTCGTCTTGTTCGGGGCGGTGAAAGGTTCTGTCGTCGCCCCCGTATCGGCTTCCGGAGCCATGTTGTCGACGGCAGTTCGCACCTCAGCTATCTGCGCCAGTACAGCGTGCACTTTCGCGTTAGCGACTTTCTTTCCGCCTTCGGTCTGCATGGAGCTGACCAGTTCTTGTGCCTGCGTGAGAGCCTGATCCAGCTCAACCAGTTTACGCGCCAGCGGATGATTCTCCGGCGCTACACGAGAGTCGCGCCCGGACTGTCTCCCCCGTAGCTCGCCTTCCATAAGCCCGGTGATGCCTGCCAGCTTCGACAGGGTCTGGTCGTACGTGTCCAGTGAGAACCGCGAAGCACGGAACGCCCGTTCAGCGTCCTTGAGTCCTACGGATACAGTGGTGGTGTTATCGCGTATCGGTTTGCCAGTATCGTCGTATGCTGTCCGGTCAAACAGTTTCGTGCCTGTGCCGACAGAGTGGAACGGCGTAGCGAGAATTATTGTCTGCCCTTTCGTGGACAGCATGGGAGGCCCCTGTATATGGCCGCTGTTCAGTAACGAGTCTATGCCTTCCTTGGCAAGCTGGAAGAGCGCGTCACGTGACGGGTTTGCCATGTCCACTTTCAGTTTCTTCGCCGTAGCGCGTACCAGCGCGGGCATGTCGATGGTTACGGCATTTCCGTCCTCATCCTTGTAGCCTGATACAAGGCCTTGTCGCAGCCCGTCCACACGGTTTGCCGGAGCGGCTTCAGCACTCAGGAGGATGCCTGATTTCTGGGCTTCGCCAATACCGAAAGAGACTTCTTTCTGCGCGTTCGCATCGACGCTGATCTTCTTTGTAACTCGCTTGCCCTGTTCTACAGTGGATGCTTCGCGGGAAGTCGTGGCTTGACGCGCTATGTCCCGGTAACGTACATCCCCCGCGCCGTCAACACCCCGTACCAACAACATGTTACCCGGAGGATTATCCAGCAACGCACGTGTCTCGGCAGTGAGTTCGTGCCCTTCAGACCGGCGCAGCGAACTCATCGTAGCCGCCCACGCAGAGCGCAGAGTTTTGATGTACTCGTTATTCGGCTTACCGTCCTCGTCTACCAGATTACGGTCCAGAGGCTCTCCTATATTCCATGAACCTTCTTCGTCGTTCAAAGTCTCGGTGCGGTCTCTCACCTTGCCGATAGAGCGTTCCATCATGCGCGACAGGTCGAAGAACTGGATACCGTCTTCCCCGTTTATCTTCGCGGTGATGTACCCGTCCTTGGCTGATACCCCCTTCATTTTCGCGTGCTGCTTCTCGCTGACAAGGGCGGCGTCAATCTCGTGCTCGCCAAGCTCTTCATGCCCTCCGCTCTTGCTGCGGGTCAGGTGATAGCTGTACTTGAACCGGTCAAACAACCACTTCGCGCCTTTGCCCGGTTCGCTGTACTGGCTGCTCTTCTTGTCTGCCCAGTAAACACTGGCGATGCCTATCGCTTCTTTATCCGAGTAGCCAAGATCGTGCAGTATCTTGCGGGTGTCGAACGCGTCCTGCGCATCCCCGCGCTCAAATGCCTCCTGCTGATCCAGCCCAGCCAGATCATAGCGGGCACTTAGCTCCGCCATAGCAGCGTTTACATCCACGCCGTTATCTTCAAGGTCCTGCCGCCACCGAGCGGAATCCGCTACCATCTTGGAGATGACCTTGTCGCCTTCTTCGGTCAGCACATCGTCGTAATCCTGTCCGGTCTCGGCAGCAATCTGCCGCGCCCTTGACTGAGCAGTTTCAGTACCGATGTCCGCGTATCCACCGCGTTGCGAAGTGGGCTTCTTCCCTGACGGGGAGTTCGCCATGTGCACTTCGTAGTCGCTGTTGATACGGCGGTACTCGCTGCCCCGCTCACCGTATTCTTCCGGATGATCCGGACTGGCATGCCCACTAATAGCCACGTCCTGATCAGCTACACGCTCCCACTTTGCCGGAGCACTCACCCCCGCGTCAGACTGCTCGCCGCTTACGCCGCCTACACGGTCACCGGAGTTGTGAACTTGCAAGCCGGTCACGTTGCCGTCTTCATCCCGGTTCTCGTTGAATAGGTCATCGAGCTGTGCCTTGCTGCCGCCGCCAGAAAACTCAGAGGTGTCGAGGGTGCTTACTTTCCTGCCCAGCACTTGGCTGTAGTCAGGACTCATCAGACGGATAGCGTGAACTACCTTGCCTAAGTCCCCCTTGACCAGTTTGCGTAGTTCGAGGTCTCGCGCCACACGCAGATCGTCGGGGTCGAAACTCTCGGCGCTTTCGATGGCGCGCTCGTGCATATCATCGTACTTGTCCACTACATCGAACACTGATTCCCACTTCCCTTTCGGGTCAAGCATTTGTGACTGCACATACTCAAGCGGCGATGTGACCTCTCCACGCACCATAGGTACGCCGGTCTTGGCCGAATCTTTCTGGGTATGAGAGGGGATGTTGTGCAGGAAGCTGATGAGTTCTGCCCCGCTAGCCCCTAGCTGGTCATGTACGTACGCCTTGTAAGTTTCGGCAGCTTCTCTCAGCTTGGCGTTGTACGACGCTTCTGTTTCTCCCGCACGAGGCCCGCGCATCTTTGTAAACGCCAAGGCGCGGGCGGTCTTTGCCAAGAAGTTAACCACTCCTGCGTCTTCCGGTTGCGTACGTCCTGCTCTACCAACGGCGCTATATACGGCGTCATCAAGCCCGGAGTTACGCATGGAGTATTTCAGCCCTTCGTAGATGGCATCCCGGTGTTGTGTAGACGTAACAAGGCGAGAAGCTTTGCCCTCGCCTGTCGTATTGCCAAGCAAGCCGTCAAGCATCGTCGTCATGGAGCTTTTCAAGTCGCTGTTGCCGTGTTTCGTCAGGCGGGAAGACACCGTACGCAGTGAGCCGATGAGGGCTTCGCGTAGCTGGACATCTTCGGCGGGAGTACGGTTGGTTTTCTTCCCGAGGCGGTCCACAACGGAAGTATCCTTGCGCGGCATATCAGGGAATTCCGCCCGTACCAGATTGAACGTGTCCATGAGATGCGGCATATCATTGACCACGTTCTCGTACACTTCGCCCCGTTGGCCTACCTCGTTCAGCATGTCGTTGATGGCGCGACCCTTTGACTTGGCCTCTGCCGCTTGGGCAGGAGACACTTGTGAAGGCGGCACTTGAGTAGGGGCGGCACCTCTGCCGCTCGTCGTACCGGCAGCTTTCGCTTTCGCTTCCGCGATCATCTCCATCTGGAGCTGGCGGTCTTGAACATGCCGCGAAGCCAAGTCTTCGTTGCGCACCAGCCCTTCGGCCATACCGTACTGCTTGAAGTTCTCGGCCATGACGCCGATCAAATCCAGTTCCGGCTGAATAGCTTCCTTGGCCTGCCCCGCCATGTCCTTCGCGCTGGCGAAGGCACGCTGCGCGTACGGTGTGGCCGCGTCGATAGCATCCCCGGCTGGCCCGCCTATGTTTGACGAGACTGCTCGTGTACCACCGTGTACCGCTCCGAGCGGTCCACCAACGAACGAGCCGCGTATGGAGGCTTCCTTGATGTCCGCCCAGTCCTGTGACGTGTCCCGCTGCGGGTTCGCCAGCGAGTGGAAGTACTGGCCGACAGCCTCTTGCGGACCTTCCGTGAGCGGGCCTTCGGCCAGTGCGCCCTGCGCTGTACCGCGCCCTACAGCGCCGAGAGCACCCATCAGGCCGCGAGATACCGGCTTGAACATCGTGCCCACGCCGAGAGCTTCCGGTGCAGCTTCGAGGACGGAGTTGACTACGCCCTTGCCGCCTGCCAAGCCGACACGCTGCCACGGCGTAGTGTTCGCCATAGCTGCGGGGTCTTGCTGCATGACGTTCGCCTGTTCGCCTGCTTCCAGCGGGAACATGCCAGTCGCACCACCAGCCAGTGCCTGCCCGAAACCACCGGCTCGCGCACCGGTAGCAGCGCCCAGACCACGCCCGAGCAGCGCACCACCGAGGGCTACAGCAGTTGACGGTATGCCCTCACCGAACGCACCAGCCCCGTAGTCCACGAAGTCACCGAGACTGTGTACTTGGTCGAAGTTCTGGAACTTGGCCGGGTTGCTCTGTTGAATCGCTGCGTTGTTCGCCTGTGCCGCTTCGAAAGCCGCCCGTGACATATCCGGCGCGAACGGTTCGAGTACCTGTCCACCGAAACCTTGCAGTGACGCCATCGCCCCTGTGAGGCCGCGACGTAATCCCTTGATCAGCTCACCCCCATTGGTGACGTTGTCCATGAACGGGTTTTCTTCTACCGGTTGCGGGGCGTAAATCGAGGGTACTTGGCGCAGAGGTGCGTCGTATATGGACGGCATGTGTGGCTCCTAGCGTTTAGCGTTGATGTATGCAGCCAGTTCCGGGTCGCCACCTATAAGGCTGGCCTCGTCCATCATGATGGTTCTGCCAGTAGCGTCGGTTATTGGTATTTTCATGCCTGCACCGCCTCGTCCGGGGAGTTGCTTACGGAAGCCACTGGTAGCCCAGTCCATACCCGAAATGTTACTCTGCACATCGTCACCGCTGAACACGTCGCTAAATGCTGCTGGTTGTGACTTTCCGGACACTTTCACCCCGCCCACAGCATCTTTGCCAAACCAACCAGACTGGCTGTTTACATTACGCCGCAGCTTTTGCTGCATCTTCGTGTCGTGCAGCACGCCCATGACAGCCTCCGGGGTCATGGAGCGCGGGTCAATCCCTCTACGGGACATCTCCATCAGGGCCTCTTGTGCATCAGTGTAGTCTTGAGTGCCCTCTTTCTCCATTCCCGGCCAGAACGTCTTCATGCGTTTCGGCAGCTCGTCCGCGTTTTCTTTGCCAATCTCGTACTGTAGCTGCGCTTTCCGCATCTGCGGCAGGTTGTCGTACATACCAGCCATAGCAGTGTTCAGCGTGCGCTTCGACTCTGCGTCTATGCGCTCAGTTCTGTTTTTGTGTCGAGCCAGTTCGAGTGAGGCCGGAGCAAGCATCCTGTCAGCCACTTCGTCGATCCGTGCGTTTTGCTCCCAGAAGTCTTTACTGGCCTGCTTCGCAGCGGCGGCAGCTTCCGGGGTCTCGCCCTTGGTGGAACCGAGACCGTAGGCGTTCGTGTACGTCTTGTGCCCGTCCTTCGACGTGATGACTCCGATGTTCTGCTGGCTGGTGCCCCCTACGTCTACCGGCGCACCGTGCGAGGCGAGTGTGCGCTTCATGCCCTTGTCGTTCATGAACTGGGAGTACACCTGCCCCTTGGCACGCTCCTCACCCATGCCGTTCTTCGCCGCGATAGCGTCATAGTATTCCGGGCTACCTACCTTGCCAGCGGGGGTATCACCGGCAGCACCACTCTGCGCGTTGACTTTCGCTGCTTCGGTGACCGGTGTAGCAGCGGCTACAGGGTTTGCTTTGGCCTGTCGTACGTCGTTGAACCTGTCTCTGTAGTCGTATAACTGTTCCCAGTTACCGAAATTCAGTCCGTGCTTCAAGACGTTCGGTGCGAGCATGGCTAGTTGCCCCGGAGCATTTATGACCGACGCTCCTACGTCAGACAACACTCCAGCGCCACGCAGAGCCAGTTGTCCTGCGACGGATTGCGGGGCCTCTATGCCAGTACGTTGAGCGTATTCGTCCGTGGTTGTGTTCAGCCCCCGTACAGCGCCCTCTCCGAGCGCAGCTACACCGGAGCCTCTGACGAGACCGCCGAGGGAACTGGCTGTTTTGCCAGCCGAAGGCAGAACGTTACCGATCTTCGTGGTATGCGGACCGGATATAGCGTTACGCACCTGCCCTATCTTGGTGGCGGGGTCAAACGTCGGGGCAGGCGGGGTACGAGTGAATAGCCCTTTGGCTTTGTCCACCACAGCTCCAGCGCGTTCTCCGAAACCCGCCTTCGCTTGTGCAGGTGCAGCAGTTCCGCCAGCTTGTGGCGTGACGATCTCGGGGGCGATAGGAGCGGCGGCAGGAGCGGGGCCAGCAGCGGGGGCTGCGGCGGGTATCCCCGTACCGGGTGGAGTCGACCCGACAGGAGGGGTGTTGCCGATAACACGGCTGTTTAGGATTCTGTTACGCGCATCAAGTACAGATTGGGCGGGAGGAGCCTGCACAGTCGGTGCAGGGCCACGCGGGGCCATAGGAACTTCGTTTGCCAGTATGGGTTGTACTGGCGTGGCTTGTACGGGCGGAACTCGCGCTTGTGATGGGTCTAACCGGGGCGGACCGCTATACCCCGGCGGATACGGCACTTTCGTCAGCCCTTCGTTTGCATGTAGCACACCAGCGCGTAGACCCGTCTTCTTCGGGTTACCGTGCTTCGCGTTCAAGGCGGCAATCTTGCCGCGCCCCAGTGCCTTCGCCGCGCCCTTGTTCAGCACTGCTTCGCCGGGGGTAAGCATGGCAGGTACGGTGTCCTTGTTACCCTTACCCGGTACACGGGCGGTGCCGCGACGGAAGCCGTAAGCACGACCAGCTTCGCCTGCACTAGCGCCGGTGATAGGGGGTGGCGGAGCCATACTGGCGGCTCCAGCCTCAAACCCTTGTCTAACCAGCCCTTGCTCGCGAAGCTTAGCTTGATCCTCCACCTCCGCTCGCGGTACAGCATCTATGCCGCTTGAGTCGTACATGTCTTTCCCGAACTGGTCGGGCATGTTGCGCTTGAGCGGGGAGAACCCTATACCGTCTTGCTGCATGATGGACTGGAGTAGTGGCGTCATAATGAACCTCTGTCTGAATGTGCCTGATTATACTTAACGTATCGTCTGGTTGTAGTTGTAGTGGACACCAACACTCTGGCCCATGCTGCCCGAAGTCGACTGGCTGCTGCTGGCGTGTGCCATACCCATTGCTGCACCGGACAGTTGTGAGTAAACCTGTGCAGAGACCTTCGCCATGTCGTTCGACATGGAGCGGTAGGTTTGCTGGGTGTCCGTGTTTATTTTCGCTACGTTGACAGCGACATTCTCTGCGGCAATGTAGTGCTGCGCCGTGGCGTTCCATTGGTTCGACAATACGTTGTTGTACGCTGACATCGCCTGCGCGTACGCACTTTGCGCATCCACGTGTGCCTTGGCAAACGAAACTCCGACTTGGGCTTTTGTGGACTCAGCTTCGACGTTGGTCTTGTAGATTTCCGTCTTGAGCGAGTCCGTCTGCAAGAGAGCTTTGTACGCCTCGATGGTGTACTGATACTTCTTGCTGTAGGCATCTATCTCGGTGCTGTACGCCTGCACGTCCGTGGAGTACGCCTTGATGCGTTCAGCCCACGCTTGCACTTCGGCACTCTTGCCTCCGACGCGAGCCGTGTACGCGCTGACTTCCGCCGAATACGCCCGTATCTCGGACTCGAACTTGCGAATCTTGAACTCTTCCAGCGCACTTAGCGCCGTCAGTGCGTCTACACGCGCCTTGTACAATTGCACCTTGCCCATCTCAGCGCCGATCTGGGCGTTGTACATGTCGATCACGCCTTTGTTGAACTCGATCTTCGACTTCTCGGCGTCTACCAGCGTACGGTACGCCGTGACTCGGGCGGTGTAGCCCTCCATCATGGCTTGGTACACCTGAACCCCGATCTTCTTCGCGTCGAGGGTAGCCATGTGCGCTTTGATCTGCGCCTCGAAAATCTGTACAGCGGCAGTTAGCTGGTACTTGGCCGCTTCCAGATTGATCTTCTTCTGCTCGATATCAGCCGTGATCAATCGACCTTCAAGTTCAGACAGGAATCCCAGCGCCTTGTTGATGTTGTCGATCTCAAGCTCCGCCTGCTTGATAGCGATTTCGCGGTTAGCAGTGATGATCTTGCCAGCGTAGTCCATCCGCACTTTCGCCAGCTTGGCCTGTAGCGCCCCGCCGGGGATGGGGAACCCCATAGCGGCATCCTGCGTGGCAGCGTCCTGCTCTGCGTTCAGAGCGACGAACATCTCGCGCTCCCGCGCCCTGTCCCATACCCCTTGCTCCACCGCTGTAGGCAACCCAGTGCCGCCCTCTTCGATACGAGCGATCAGCCAGTCTCTCCGCGCTCTTACGTCAGCCACAATCCCGCTATCCTCGTCCACATACGGAACGATGTTCGGAGGAGCTATGCTGAACTCAAAGTCTGACGGGGTATATTCAGGTGCATCGTCATTGAACTGCGCGGGGAAGTTGATAGCCGTGAAATCAGGATACCCCGGTATCGTTATGGTCGGCTCAGGCGGCGGCGCGAACGTCTGAATGGTGTCAGTCATTTCCGGCGCAGGCGTGTCGAACCCCGGCAACACGTCAGGGGCGCTACCGTATTCCTTCTCCGGTTTGATGAAATCTTCCGGCGGCACTTCAAAAGTGCGCTCTCTGAGTTCCAGTTTGTCGCCGTAATCCGGGGTGTACAGGTAGTCGCCGACATCAATGGTTGCCGGTGGCGCCAGTGGCGGAGGCGTGGGGGTGCTTATGTCTACGCTAACCCCCAGTCCCGCGCTTAGGAGGTCTCGGGCGGTGTTCCTTAGCGCCCCCTCAAAAGTCGTCGACTCATCCAGAAAATGCTGCGCCACAGCTTGCGCTATGGCGAAGTTATCCATAGGGTCGGTGATTTGAGTCCTTGTGCCAAACGGGTCGTAGATGTCGTTGTCAGCCATGATGAGCCTCTTAAATTATCCCGACGCGTATCGTGTTGTCGAGAGTGATAGTTGCGCCGGATTTCGACACCAGCATCGCAGGAGAATTATCTCCGTTTTTGCTCTTTCGTAGTACGAAATCCCCCGCGCCGTTCGAGCATGTGTAGAACCAACGGTTCATCCCGGTAGCGGTGTCTTGCGTCTGACCGTTTATATTGACCGTGGTAGTGTGCAACACGTCTATGGTAGATGCAGGGGCTGTACCGTACTCGTTCATAGTCCACATATCTATGTAACTGCGAATCCACCGCGCCCTTACGAAATCAGAGGTTTTGAAGTCCATGTACCACATGAACGGGTACATCTCCTCCTTCGTCTCCATATGCTCTGTGCGCATCCACGTGTATATGAGGGAAGGGAAGAAGCCCGCGTTATACGTGATGACAGGCTTCTTTAGCACTGTGCACTGTACGAGACGCGTACCTGTCCCGGTATCATCAGGGCTATCCGCTGCCAGCGTGTCGGGGTAAGTGACGTTGTAGTACTTGGTCTCGTCACCTATACGCGACGTAGTCACTATGGGAGATGAATCATTAGACGGCCCCAGCCCATACTCAATGAAGTTCTTCGGGCAGAAAGATGTGTTCACGCCAGAGGTCGTAGATTTCTTTGCGGCATATATCAGGTTATCTTCCACGTCGAATCCCGAGTAGAGCATCACATACCTGTCTGGCAGGCTGATAGTCGTAGTGTTCAGCGCCGCCGTAGAGTCAGTGGCGACCGGTATCTCCGTTACTATGGTGACGCCGCATACGCACTGCGTTAACTCGCTGTTGAAGTTAACCACTGTCATGGCGGGCACGCTGAATGTGCCTAGCACGCCGTTGTAGTGGATGTCCTTTATGTTGTTGTGCGCTTCGTTGAACTCTATGCTGCCTTGGTGGAGTCGCACCGCGCCACCGTAAGATTCGGCTACTACGAGCGCGGTGTCGTTAGCGCCGACGCCGATTATGCTACCCTCTACAAACGCGACCTCTTTGTCTTGGAAGTACAAAGTTCCTGATAGTGATCCGAAGGGTTGTGCGGAGTAGTTGGGGCGATATGTCTCCGTTTCAGACTCAAGGATTATGTCACCCCCGCCTGTACCGTCCCACGAGAAGTGCGCGTCCTCAGTAGCACTCACGCGGCGGTTTCCGGCCATAAGCCCACCGGCCTCGCTATACCCGAAGCTGTTCGCATCGAAGTCAAACAAGTACACCCGCTGCGAGCTATCACTGAACGTGACCAAGAAGCCTTCCAGTTTGTACTCATTCCCGTCCCCGCCCGTTGTAGCGTGCAGATACACCGTGTCAACGCCGTTGTTGGACACTATGCGCATCCAAGCATTTTCATCTATGTCTATGTTCTTGGTGAGCTGCCCTACTATTCCCAACGCTGCCTGCCTGACGAACCGGTTATAGTGCGCCCGAAATACAGGCAGGTAGCCGAGCACAGCAGTCTCGTCACCGGACATAACCACGAGCGGTGACGCTCGCATCACACCGTCTATATCACGGTTGTCGTACAGCAGGTTTATGGTGGGTAGGGCGCTCACCGCTGTACTTTTCTGGACAGTTCGTTGGTGACGAACTCAATGCTGTCAAGGTCGTAGTCACCGCCTTGCGAATCGAGCCGGAAAGTAAAGTAGCGTGTGCGAAGCCCTTTACCAAACGTCACGCGCCCGGTCTTCATCGTATCTGCATCGAGCGTGTACTCGTAGCTCCCACCAGCCTCGTCAGTGATCGTAACCGTGAAAGTGCCGTCCCCGCGCATACCAAGGTACGCGTAGAGTACGTTAGCCAGTTTGTTGCCATGCGGCTGCACCACCCCCGGCTGGATAGTCGTGGTGATGGGGGTGCCTGCGTCTGTATCACCGTCAAGCCAGTAAAGCCCGCTGTCAGTAGCGCCGAGATACCGCTCGCCCACTTGCACGAAACTGTTGAACAGGTAGTCGTCGTACTGACTGACTGCTGTACTGCGCGTGTTCATCACCCACGTAGTAAACATGGGTGATGCCATGATGGCGCTAAACTCGACCGTGTCACTTACCAGCATGGACAACAGTTGTGAAGGCGTCAGCGTATCTGCCAGTCCGAGGGAGTCAGTCACACTGACAGTGACGTATGCTCCGCCAGCCAGAACAGAGTGCAGAGTCATGGCGTCGGTGATATCCCCCGGCACGCGTCGTGTGCGCTCCGCAGTGTCTGCATAGCCGACAGTGTCGACCGCTTCCCCGCCGTAGGCTTCTTTTGGCATGGAGTCTGTGAACTCGACACCGTCGCTGGTCGTTATATACAGCTTGAACTGCATGTCGTGGGCGTCGTACAGATACAAGTGGTCATACACGTGGGTGTTACGCGTGAGGGCGAGAGCACCGGAGTACGTGGTGTCGTCTGCGAGAATAGCCCCAATAGACGGGCGCTGAGTTTCAGCCAGTGTTACGGCCTCTTGCATCGTGGCATATTGCCTAGCACGGGCTGTAATGGCGGTACTTACTGCTATCTGTTCCCGCACTGTTACGTTGGCGAGAGTGAGCGCATATGTGTCGGCTACACTGAAGCCGTCCACTAGGCCTGCTACGTACTGAATGGTGGCCGAGTCACCGAAACTGAACACCTCCGAGTAGCTTGTGCGCAGGGTAGAGATAACCGCTTCGGAGATAGACATCGCGGTGGATGCCCCTTCACCACCCACAGCAGTGCCGAGAGTGTGTGCCGCTTCTGAAAATCCGAACGTAGGCATTACTACCTTGGGGATTTCCATCTTGCAGTTGAACCCGACTATCGCCCCGTCGACAGTGGAAGCCGATTTGGGCGACCCCGGTACTAGCGTCATTGTTTCTGAGATAACTGTGTTTCCGAACGTAGACAACATCTCAGGCCAGCGCCCGTACGGCGGGTAGAAGTTCCCGTTGTATCGTGCCGCCTTTGTTATTCGGGTCGCGCCTATGGCATTGGCACCTTGATACGCACCGCTGTCAGTGAAATTAGACGGGGTGTTGAAGTAGAGGTCGCAGGCAGCTAGACCCGGATACCGAGCGAGAGTAGTAGGCGTACCGCCTTTACCATCCACAAATACAGTGACTACTCCACTCTTTCTGACGACGGCGATATGGTGCCAGCGACGTCTAAACCAGCAGTTGGACGGGCCTAGAACGATATCTTGCACGCCAGTCGACGACCACTGTGAGTACACTAAATACCCTGTTGGCGTGGTGAGGTCAGCGTCTTCGGGTGATTCCCCTGAATGAATAATTATGCCCTTCTGCGGGGTCGTACCGGAAGACCAATAGAACATCGGGTTCGCCGCCGAATCCCCTACTGGGGTGTACACAAACATCTCTATCGTGAAGTCCCCTGATGTGAAGTCAAACTCACTACCGTAAGGCACTGAGAACGCCCCCTTGGAGGCGTACCCCGTGCCAGCTTGGTATATGAACCCGCCGTTAAGACCGACAAAAGCCTCTTGTATTTCCCCGGAAGACGGGCGGTAGACTATGTTCTGTACAGTGGATTGCCCGTAATACCCCTTCAATAAGCTGACAATGTGCCCTCGTGCATCACGCACGTTATAAACTGCTCCCGGCGGCTCCGTAAAATTGACGGCCAGTTTTACGTCGTTCCAGTACACATCCCCTTCTGAGCCAGTTCCTGTCGGAACGAAAGCCCTCGTCGGAACGAACCCGTCGTCTGTTCTATAGCGAGACACGGTATTAGTTATTCGCACGCCTTCCATGTACCCCTTATAAGGGTTCGTCCCGGCGTTGATCTTGCTATCTGCCCCGATCATTATTGGTGCGTCCGCGAGATAGAACTGCTCCCCCATAGGAGTGTAGAAGCCGTTAGCGGCAGCTCGCTGTGGGCGTCTTGTCGAAGTTAACGTAGTCCCGAGCACCCCGTTCGCCCAGATACGGTACGTGCTGTCTGTCAGTGTTACCGCGATAAACGTCCACGCGTTCAGCTCCAGCGCGGTTGTATATATGTAGTTTGTTGTGGCGGTGGCCGTATCGTAGAACCCGAAGTAGGCTCGACCTGAACTATTTAAGTAGAGCCGCCATGCCTTATTTGCCCCGACAGACCAGTGGCTTATGAGAGTTTGCTCCCCCACAAACTGCGTTGGTCGCACCCACAGCTCTATAGTAAATTCCGCCTCGTGGAAGTCGGTCTGCCAGCTCGACGGAGCTACCAGATAAGAGTTGGACCCGTTGAAGTATATGCTGGAGTTGCCGTATTTAGACTCCGAGCCTACGTAAATCACTCTGGACAGGTAATTGTCTACCTTGGTGTTTTTCTCAGCGACGATATTCGTGCTGCCATCTACGCCTTCCCCCCGTATAAGCAACGACACTTTATCCCAGTACTGATCGTACTCGTTTAGCGTCATCGTTGTGCCAAGCGGTTCTCCCGATACGAACACGTACGAAGCGTCTATGAGCGCCCCCTGCGTGGTCTCGTCGACGAAGAACGGACGTGTAGGTTGGGCAAAGTCAGTGGTGTATTTGGCGTAAGTAGCTGAGAACCCCACAGAGTCCACATACATCACTTTCCCGCCGATTTCTGTGACGTATTGCTGCCCCGTGTATGCCGTGACGGCGGATTGTGCGCCATCTACAAACAGACGCATAACCCCGCCAGATCGACTTACGGCTATGTGCTGCCACGCTACAGCGCTTGCCGCAACTGTCCCGGTAGCGGTATTCCCTGCCACTCTTAGTGTGTAGCACCCGTTCGTCCCCACCAGAATTGCGTCACTGCCGTTCAAACCTACCACGTCAGCGGATGCCGTAGTGCTGAGTAACGTCCACATCTCGAACGAAAAATTACTGTCCGGGGCGACGTACGAGTAGCTGGACAGCCCGCTTACGTAAGTTCCAGATGCGAGGTACACGCAGGTGTTCGGGAACTTGTACGTACTGCTGGTGTTTAACGCGCCCCCTGACAGGAAGATTGGCGGGATCACCCCCAAATCTTCCGTCAGGTAGCCATACCCCACAGCATTGTTACAGCTAAGCGACCACGTAGTATCAGTGCCGTAGCGATACCCCACGTGCCAAAGAAACTCAGCCCGAGCCGAAGCCGGGGAGTTCATTGATATGGCGAACCCTACGATACAGCCGTCAGCAGTAGCCATGCTACCTCCGTGTTACGGATTACTCTTGCGAAGCGTAGATGCCGTAAGCGAGAAGGTATCTGCGATGGTACTTACGTCCTGCCCGAAGTCCACGACTGCTACAAGCTCGTCAGCACTGGAAGCGCCACCACGTGACTTGTAGTACACAGCGTAGCGTGCAGTGATTGTGGAGGTTGTCCACTCCGCCGCACCGAGGGTCACGTCGACACGGTCATTCACCGTATCGACGGAACCGACTGACACCGTGACAGTCGTACCGCCAGCGGTATAGCCTGTGCCCGAGACCTCGTTGGTCACTTCGTTCCGCTTCGTCCATGTGTCTTTACTGGGCGAGGCCGAGTTCGTCAGGAGCATCACCTTGAAGGTGTCGCCTGAGTACACGATGTTGCCCTGTGCCTCGTCCTTCAGCGTAGAGTTAAAAACGAATCCTGTACTTGCCATCTCGCTCTCCTAATTAAGCGTCAGCAGCGGTCAAGACGTAGGTGATGAGCAGCTCATCGTCTTGGTCTACTGACTTTGCTGTCGAGAACCGCGCACCTGAGAACAGCGTACCAGCAGTGCCGGACTTTACGTTACTCGAAACAAGGAACGCACCGTACAACGTCTTGGTAGACGTAAACGTAAACGAGGCACGCGAAGCGCCGTTCGTGAGCTGCTTGTTTGTAGTGGCTCCCGGAAGAGTCCAAGCAGGCCGCGTACCGCTGGTGTATGCCGTGCACTCGGTAGAGAGGGTGGCGATAGTCGAGGCGTCCACACCGGCGGTTGGCGTGTAGTTACCTTCAAACAGGCCGATATACCAGTTGGTAAGGCCGGAGGTCTGGCCGAAACCGGAGTTCAGCGCATAGTTCAAACCTTGGTCTACGACGAGGTTGTCCATCTCCCACTGGTCAATCACTTCACCGTTGCGGATGAGTTGAAAATCGTAGTGGCCTTTCAGTTTCAGAGTTGATTCCATGTTTACTGCTCCTTATGACGAATGATCTCCGCATCCACGAAGTCACCAAACCGAGCGGAACCGGTAGGTGTGCCGGGATGCGAAGACACCCCGACGAACTGATTGAGTCCGTCCTGCTTCCGGTACATCAGTGAAACTTCGGACGCTTTCGGAAACTCAAACTGCTTGTTAGTTAAATTGATCATGCTGCCGTCAGCCAAGCCAACGCATACGCCGTTGTCTGTGATGAACAACACGCCAACATCCTGCTGTTCCCCTTTGAGCACGTACGCAAGGTCGATGCTGTGCGGAGTTTGTTCGGGTGCTCCGCTGGTCGACAGACGGATCAATTGCGCCGTCTCAAACGGCCCTTTTACGAAGTAGATTCCTGCTTCAGTCCCGACGAACGCACCGGCTGTGACATGCGCTAGGAACGTAATACGGTTCTCGAATATCTTGTACCCCGTAGCCATTGTCACGTGTTCGTCGAAAGGGTCAGTCGCCCACAGCACGTACCCGTCCGCTATGTACACCCTGCCAAACGCTCGTGAGAGCGGGCCTTTACCCGGCGCCGGATATTTGCCTTCCGTACGTAGCGGAATGCCCAGCGACTGCGGGACGGCAGATATCTGCGTGGTGCTGCCTACCCCCGTAACTGCGCGGTACAGTACTTCGCCGTTAGGGGCGGATACGTATACGTTGGCTGTGTAGCCAGCCAGTGCCGGTAGTGTGACGGCTATACTGCCGCTGGCGGAAAGCACGAAGAACTGCGAGGAAGACACGCCACCTTCATACCCGTCTGTAGTACGGGCATACGTCGCTGCCACAGTATATGTGCCGGGAGGCATCACGCCCGCACTGGTAGACAGGGTCATGGACGGTACATGGGGTACGCCCCAAGGTACAACACTATCTTGGTCGGAGAATGCTATGGAAGTGGAGGTGTTCTTGGCAACGATCTTCTGCCCGACTTGTACGTAGTGCAGCTTCTCCGTGCCTACGCCAGAGTGGATTACTGTGGGGACTAGCGAGGCGCTGAACCTGCACAGATCACCATCCTTCACAGCGTACACTACGTCTTCGGAGGACTTCCAGACCGAGTGGTACTTGCCCGCATCGAGCAGCGTCGTTCCGCGCCTGCGTCTGATATGACCGGCATCATCTATATCGACGTTCGTGGCACGTACAAGCGCACCTTCCGGCAACGTCTCAGAAGACGCAGTATTAGCCATGCCGGTGAACGCTTTCAGCTCCATACAGAGTCTCCTTATTCGCGCCGATTATATCAGAGTGTCGTTTACAGGTTGGTAGATGTAGAGTGGGGACTCCCGTGTGAGGATGGGCGTTACCTCGGCCGTAGGGCGAGAGTAAAACACCTCGCTTGCAAGCAGCACCTCTACACTATCGTCTACAGAAACAGGGTACAGTTCTTCTTGCTCTGTCAGGACGTGAGTGGTCTCGTAGCGTGTAGCCTGTACGCGGCTATCGCTGCTGAAGCCTATACTGCTCGTCAGCCCGTAGCTCCCCAGAGTGCCAACCCGCAGGTACTCTGACCACAGGCTATCTGTAGCCGCTCCCGCCACAGAGAACGGGTGAGTGCGCATACCGCCAAAGTAATAGAGCAACGTACTGCCAGCGTAGATAGTCAGTGTGGCTACGTGGTACGAGGCGGAGACTAGCGTCGGGTATGCCTGCCCCGCCGCAGAGGCTACACTGTCCTTGATCCCGCCCAGCACAAACGCGTCCGTGGCTTGGCCGGGAATGTTCGCTACGCCCGCTCGCAGGTTGTGTGAGGTCAGCGTAGTAGACGCCGTACCCGGAAGCGTACCAGTGCCCTGTGATATCGGGTCTATGTGCAGGTAGTGCGTTGTCTTTCCCGCCGACCAGTAAAACCCCTCGCGCAGTTTCTGAGAGGTCAAGGCGCTCGTGGCTTCCCCCGCCGTAGAGAACGGGTGCGTGACCATCGCCCCGACCCGCATGTCCGTGGTCGCACCGGCAGTGATCGTCAGCGAGTAATACGGGTCAAACGCGGCTGTGCTTGTGCCGGTGACCTCGCTCCACCCTACAGCAAAAGTCTCTGTGGGGAAGGAGGGGATCAGGTACGGAGCAGTTAGCGAGTAGGTTGATCCGCCGAATACTTGTGTAGGGAAGGACGCTGTCGTCGTTACCCCGTTTATCGTCGTACTCGTGTACAGGTACGCAAGGGCTATCGGAGCGAAAGAACCGTCACACGCTATCGTGGTGGTTCCGGCTTGATACCCGTAACGATATCCGTTGAACGTGGTGCTACTGGTTCCCGCCTCTGTAAATGTGACTATCGGGGCGAAAGCAGCTGTTGATGTGCCTGAAATGGTACAAGTCGCTGACCCGCCAGCGAACGAAAAATTCAGCGCCGCGCTATACGGGTTGTCCCACGCTGTCTGCCCTACCCACGTGAAATCTGTGGACACGGTGTTAGACCTCTGCGCCTACTAGAGTAGTGCCTGTCGTTCCTTGGATGGAGAACCCTGCGGTGTTCGGAGTTACCCGCTGGATGAGGTCATTCAACACTGTACCTGACGTGTCGTCCAGAACAACAATATCCACTTCCGCGTTTGGCACGCCTATGGAGTAGTCCCCGGTTGTGCCGTTAGATGTGGTAGAGCCGATCAGATACCCAGTACTGCGCGCATACGCACGAACAGTTCTGGCGCAGTTATTCCCGGCGTCATCTTTTACGTTGCCGCTCACTACGGAATTCTGTATTCCTAGTGGAGTAAACGTGCTCGTGTATCTTGCTACCCCCTTGGTGTAACGAAGGTCGTCGACGTATGACGTTGTGCCAATCCACCAAGATACAGCACCGTCTGTACCTATCGCAAACGCCGTAGCCTGTGCTGGAAGCGTCCAGTTCAGTACAGCACTAGCCCGTTGCACGCCGCCGGTATATATGTATATGTACCCGCCCGTGCGCACTACAGCTATGTGAATCCACGTATTCGCTACCAACACGCTACCGGAGGTGAGCAATTGAGATGAAGACGTGCCTGCTGAATTGCCCACGTAAACTTTTACAGCAGTAGTTTCTTGACGAATATATATCTGACTGTATGCAGATGTATTCAGCCTCCCGCATATAGCCCTAACCGACGTAGACGCGTCTGCTGGGCGATACCAGCACTCTATGGTGAAATCGCCGCTGCCTAAGTCGAACCTGTCAGATGTATCCGGGAAGGTTATATATGCTGTACCCGCCGTAGCCTTTAGGGATGACCCTCCCGCGTACTTCTGAGTAGTAGAGCAGACGAAGCCCCCGGCTACGTGAGTGACGGAGCTATTGTAGGACGAAGTGTCCGTGATGGTCGTAGACCCGTCGAACCCCTCGCCCTCTAGCTGCAACGATACAGAGCTGTAGTGCTGATCAGCCACGGTTTAGTCTTCCGTGATCACCGACGTATTCGTCACACGGGGGATGATGCCGGTAGAGATGTTGATACTCGGAGACAGCGAACCAGAGTACAGGAGCTTGCCTGCGCCGCTCGAATCCGTGCCAATACCGACGTGTGTAGCTGTTGCCGTACTTGACGTACATTGCGGGAACTCGACGTGCGACGTGGGGGATACGCTATTGGTTGTCACCGTCCAGCCTGCGCCGCTACGGGCCACGGCCACGCGAGCGTACGCGCCGTATGCTACTTCGCTGGTCGACTGGTCTCCAGCTTCATCGGGGTCGGCGCTATGCAGGCTGACATATAGGGAGCCAGCAGTTGCAGACGCCGGTAGCCCCGACGCGTCACCGATCAAGGTGATGGACGAGTTGTTGAAGATGTGCAAAAGCAATTGGTTTTCGAGGGCGTTGGATTTTGACATGATGTTTCCTTTCTTACGTGGTTGTAGTGACTTCCTTGACTACGCTAATAGAACCTGCCATCAAGGCAGTGACTACTCCGGTGTTGCTAACTAATTCGAGGTCGTAGACACCCTTCGTCCAAGTCAGCGCAGCGGTATCCGTCGCTGTCAGGGAGAGGTTGATCTTGTAGTTCGCTACGTCGATGACGATGCGCGGGGCAACGAGCGGGTCGAGCGTGCCTTCCGTGTCCAGCAGCAACAGTGTCGTGCCGCCGATCTTGTCCTTGATCTTCATCCGTGCCGTGTAGCCGGTGAGGCTGACAGGAGTGTTGAACTGGAGATAGCCGCCCGAGGTGTACGTGCTCATGTCGGCAGAGTTCACGTCATTCAGGTCCACCGTGTCGTTGCCGATGATGGTCGCGGGGTGGTAGTCCTTGTCCTTGGGCGGGGAGTTCTGCGCGTTGATCTGCGTCATGCCCTTAACCGAGACAACGGCTACACGCCAGCCGGGAGGAATGCCATGCCCGGTGCAGGTAATCCGTGCGGGAGCGGTCTTGGCAATGCCGGTGATGGCCTTGTAGACGATAGGCTGCGCTTCCCAGCGGATCACTTGGGAGTAGGTCTTACCCTGCTCAATTACGATGTCTTTAGAAAGCGCCATTAGACTGCTCCAGAGTTCGTCAGATTATAGTACAACAACAGAGTCTCGCTGGGCCTGTACGACTATGCCGTTGTGGAAGTCGAGCACCCGCGTGATCGTCCACGTCTCTTGGTCAGTGCGCGGCCACATCCACCCACGTCCGCTTGCGTACGCCGTCGCCGCACCGAAACCACTACCGATGTAAACCGCTGTGCTGCTGCCGTCTGCGCTTGCGCCTGAGTCGAATACCCCGCCGCCCAGCAGTGTACTGCCAGCCTCTCCGGTCAAGCTCCATGCGCTGTTGTACACCCCACCACCGTAGCCGGATACAGTCGCCAGCCCTGCGATACTGCTGTCCACGCAAGCCGTGGCCGAGCTTGTCAGCGCATCCGTGCCAGTACCGTAGCACTGCGTGGTGCCAACCGAGAACGAACTACTGACGAGCGAGAGCGTGGCGAGACCGTCTGCACTGGCCGTGCCTCCCCATACACGCTGCGCGTACGCCGTGCAGCCTGCTTCACCGGCCAACGTAGCCGTGGCGGGGAACAGCCCGTCGAATGTAAAGGCCGACGTTACCGCGCCGCTAATCGCGGTTGCCGCTACACCTGTGGCCTCAAAGATGAAGGTGTGCGTTGTGCTGCCGCTGACTGTGCCGGTAGAGACGAAGAACGGCGCAGCTACCCAGCTTGCCGTACCCGTGCCTGCCGTGTCTAGCGTACCGGAGCGGACCTCGCCCGAGCCACTGTGATCTACGAGAATGTGCTCTACAACCGTACCGCTGGGCAGACCGGAGTAATCAATGACGCACGAGGCTAGGGTATTACCCGGCGAGCCTATCGCCAGCAGCATTGCCGCGACAGTTGCCCCAGACATGCTGGAGAGTGTCTTCAAGCGGTCAGCAAACGTCGTCATGGGATCACCGTGTACAGCACGCCGTTGATAATATCAGTCTTGTCCTGCGCCGTGACACCGGAGCCGCTGGTTACTACCTGCAAGCCTGCCGAGTTGCCGATGATCAGGCTCATGCCGCCATCGAAGTTCGTCACGTCACCAAGATTGTGGTTCGCGCCAACGCAGGACACGACATAGGGGGTGCCGGTGTTCTGGAACGTGATGGTGTAGGGCGAGATGACTTCAAAGGTCTGGGCGTAGGTCACACCGGATAGCGTGGAAGGCGCGTTGCGGTTGTGCGTTCCGCTGAAGGGCATACCCTCGTCGCTGTCCTCGATGTTCTTCAGATCGTTGCGCAGCGTCTCGACGTTGAGCTGGTACGCAGTTCCGCCCAAGCTGGTCAGGTAGCTCTGCGGGATGTAAATCTCGAACGTCGTCCAGTCGATTGAAATCGCCATATGCCCGGCTTGTAGAGCGCACCGTCTGCTACCGTAGCCCTGCGCACCTTGCCCGAGACCGCTTGGCTGGTGTAGCTGGTGGAGCCGGTGACAACGCCTGATGCGTTCGTGATGCCTTCCAACACCACATACCCGCCTGTGTCTGTCGTGATGCGCACCCGTGCGTTCTGTACCGCCGCCAGCGTCAGCGCGTCCTTGACCGTTACCGTGACGTTGATGGTATCCAGCGGATACAGGTTGTCCGTCTGTGCCGCCAGTGTCGAGGTGGTCTGCACACGGATGTAGCTGATGAGGTTCGTGGTTGATGCCGTATCGCAGACGATGCGGTATTTCAGCTTGGGTGCCGTTCCAGCCAGCCCCTTTGTCATACTGGAAGTAAATGTCGTGGTTGCCCCAATCTGGGCCGGAGACATAGGTGACGTTGGTGCCGGTGACAACGGGTGCGGTGTTGGTGAATGCGGTGATGCCGAGCGCGAAGTAGTGCTGCTCAAATATGATTTCGTCATTGACTGCGGCCAGCACCAGACCACCAGCGGACGTGAACTTTGGCGTCCCTGCAACCGTGGTGACGTAGGCCGCTGTCTCGGTGGTCGGCTCGTTCATTG
>JFJP01002146.1_pt1 | contig 25851 bp, 30 predicted proteins | sample 431651 | NCBI WGS metagenome assembly JFJP01 (sample SAMN02602958, study PRJNA72255) | Microbial mat metagenome, whole genome shotgun sequencing project. | biome: fresh water; feature: sink hole; material: water; isolation source: purple microbial (photo- and chemosynthetic) mats found in...
CTAAAACGTTTCAATCAGAGCCACACACTAAGCGTTGCACAGATTTTGTTCAACGTCGCTTATGGCCGAGGAGCCGAAATTTGGGGAAAGTCAGCCAACGGCGGCTCAACCTCAGATAGCCGACTGTCATGACGTTCGAAGTCGGGGTGATTCTTGTGTGTGGCTTCATGGGTAACTTAAAAGTTGAGGCAAGCGCTTCCGGGACTGACTTCAGCAGGAAGGCGGAATAACCTGTCGTTCTTCTGCGATCCGCCCGAAGCCTGTGAAACACGATTTGCCCATTCTCTTGATTGTCATGATGCTGCTGGCTTGCTCTGCCCCAGCCTATGCGCGGGAAACGCTTGAGCGGAGCGAAGCTGCCGAAGTCCGCCAGGCTGACTGGATTGCCCGGGCCGCTGATCTTGAACGGCACAATGACTGGCAAGGCTTGCTGAATTGGGGCAGGCAATGGGCTCGGGCCGAACCCGGCAACGCCACCGCCTGGTTCGCACAGGGGCGGGCTTACAGCGAAATGAAGCGCTACCCGGATGCCATCGTGGCCTATCGCCAGAATCTGCTTATCGAAGCCGGTGATGTCTTTGCCCTGAATAATCTGGGCAATGCTTACCGTGACAGCAAGCGGTTCCGTGAGGCGATGACCGCCTACCGGGATGCGGTGCAGATCAATCCGGACTACCTACCGGCTTGGCACAACCTGGGACTGACTTTCTATGCATTGAAAGGCGCGGCTGGCGTGACGCTTGCCATCCAGCAGTTAAGCGCCACTGACCCGGACTTGGCCGAGGCCTGGCGCAAGCTGGCCATCGAATTTTCCCTGTCGGGGGATCTCCGCGTGGCGCAAAAAGCCATCAGCGTGTTGCGTGGGCTCAATGCCGACAAGCGGCGGCGCATGTTCGAGATCCTGTTCGTCAACGTTTGATGCGCCGGCTGGGCGCGGTTGGCGACGGGCTTAATTCAAGTCAATACGAAGACTTCACTTTACTTAAAGAACCACTTATATGGACGTCTGATTTATTCGTCACCCCGGCATTCGCCGGGGTCCAGGTGCTTGATTCCACTGGATTCCGGCCTTCGCCGGAATGACGGAACTGGATTTGATCAGCGTTTACGTGGTCTTCTGCGCCATGTCTTTAGACATATTCAAAATTCTCTGCATGCAGATGACAATGCCGAGACAACATGAATCAGCCTCTTCTTAATCGGATCACTCTCGACGACATTTGATGTCGTGTTTTGAGGGGAGTCATCCGCCCTTGGCAGAGGCCTTGCAAAGGCCTTCCATCAATGAAACCGCTGTCAGTCAGGACTTACATCATCAGCCTTGCGCTGTGGTTGTCCCTATGTGTTGGGGCTGCGGCTATTGTTGTTGGGCTGAATATTCGCGATGTGGAAAAAGCGCTGACGCAATATGGCGATGCTTATTCCAATCATCTCGACAAGCAGATGGTCAGCAGTGAAACCATTCTGATTGGATTTTCCGCGCTGTTTGCCAGCGTTGGCCGCACAGACCCGAGCAAAGCCGCGCGCTATGTCAGGCAGGTCATTAAGGCCAATCCGCACATTTACTCGCTTGAAATCGTGCAGGCGGTGGAAAAAAGTCAGCTTGGGGAGTTTGTCGCCCAGAAGAGGCGGGATGGCGTGCCGAATTTCACGGTCAAATCCTTTTCTTATGACACCGACCGGAAATGGCTGGCTCCGAAAGAAAAGGCCGCTTACTACCCGATCGTGTTCATGGAGCCGATACCGTCAGGTTTCGAGGATATCCTTGGGCTGGATGTGGAAAGCGCGCCGTTTCTGCGGCGTGCCATGGCCGAGTCTCTCGAGCGTCGTGTGCCGGTTGCCAGCCATCCGTTCAGGCTGGTGGAGGGCAATCTGGCCTATGTCGTTTTCTGCCCGATCCCTCGGTTGATCCAGCGTGATGATTCGTCCCTGGCGCTCGCCAGTCAGGATGAGCTGGTGGTGGATATGGTGATCGATGCCGCGAATCTGACCCAGCCCGGCAAGTTCCCGGTGTTGGATGGGGGGACGGTCTCCGTTTACCACAAGGATTTCAGGCCGGACGACCCCAAAGGCCAGTTACTGACAATCTCGGGCAAAGCGCGCAGCCCGCTTGAAAGCCTGTTTTTCCCCGCCTTTGTTTACAAGAAACCGCTGGCTACGATGGGCGAGCCTTTTCACCTGATGGTGACGCGGCAAGTCGGCTGGTCTGATTTGAGTCTCGGACTGCTGACGCTGCAGGCCGTGTTGACGCTCATCTCTTCCCTGATGCTCGTGTTGTATTTGCGTGCACGGCAACAGGGCGTTGCGCTGCAGATCGAAAATCAACAGCGGCTGTGGCATCTCGCCAACCACGATGCCCTGACGGGGCTCCCCAATCGCATGTTGTTGCTGGATCGGCTGGAGCAATTGCTGGCAAGCATGCAGCGCCAGCAATTGCGTCTGGCGGTCATGTTCCTGGATCTGGATGATTTCAAGCAGATCAATGACACCTATGGTCACGAAGTTGGCGACCAGTTGCTCAAGTTTGTGGCCGACCGTCTGCGCGCTGTGGTCCGGGCGGGTGACACGGTGGCCAGAATGAGCGGCGACGAATTTATTATCCTGATCGAGAGTCTGGAAAATCAGGAAGCCCCGGAAATCGTGCGCCAGAAAATTCAGCAAAGCCTGTCTGAAGGAGCGCTGATCGAGGGACAACAGTTTCGCGTGCGGATCAGCACTGGCATCGCCACGTTCCCCGAGGACGGCAACAGCCCGGAGGGCTTGATCAAGCAGGCGGATCTCAGAATGTATGCAGACAAAACTCAGCGTGCGGGCGCGCGCCAAAAATTCGTCGCACCTGCCCTTGGCGCGTCGATTCAATGATGTATTCCGGGCTGGCTCAGTCTGCCTTTGCAGCAGGGCGGCGTCAGGGTTCAGGTGGAACTATCAGGCGCCAGGTTTCAGCCGTTTGGCGAACTTTTCCCTGAACTTCGCCAGCTTCGGCGCGACGACAAACATGCAGTAGGGCTGGTTCGGGTTCTGGTCGTAATAGCGTTGGTGGTAGTCCTCGGCGGGCCAGAAGGCGCTGGCTTCGGTAATTTCGGTGACGATGGGCCGGTCGAAGGCCTTGTCTGCGGTCAGTTCTGCGATGAGGGCTTCGGCATCCACTTTCTGATCCGCGCTGTGCCAGAAGATGGCGGAGCGATATTGGCTGCCGACATCGTTGCCCTGGCGGTTGAGCGTGGTCGGGTCGTGCAGCGTGAAGAAGATTTCCAGCAGTTCGCGATAGCTGATCTGCTCGGCATCGAAGCGAATCTGCACGACTTCGGCATGACCCGTGTTGCCGCTGCAGATTTGTGCGTAGCTGGGGTTTTCGCTGGCGCCGCCCATATAACCGGAGAGGGCTTCCTGCACGCCGTCGAGTCGGTTGTAGGCGCTTTCCAGGCACCAGAAGCAGCCGCCGGCGAGGGTTGCGATTTCGATCTTCATGCGAAGCTCCGTAAGTGGGGGGGTGAATTCAGTATGGTCCGACTGGCTGCGCGCGCTCAGGTTCTGTCATCTACTGCCGATAGGGGAAAATTATCTTTTCAGTTTTTTGATGTTGCTTATGAATCCGGGTGAACAGCGTATTGCGATTGATCAGGTCAGGGTGGGGGTGTTCATCCGCCTGGATACCTGGATGGATCATCCGTTTCTGTTCAGCAGCTTCAAGATTCGCAACGAGAAGCAGCTCAAGGTATTGCGTTCGCTGGGGTTGAGCGAGGTGTTCTATACGCCGGAGAAAAGCGATGTGGCGCCGTTGCCGTCCAAGCCGAATGCGCCCGTTTTGCCTGCCACAGTGTCGCCGCCGGAGGTTGATCCCGAAGTCACGGCGATGTGGCAGGCGAAACGCGAACGGCGCGAGAAACTCTCGCAGCAGCGTGAAGCGTATGGGCGCTGCGAAAAGCAATTCGTCAGCGGTATCTCGAGCGTCAAGAATTTGTTGCGTAACCTGTTCGCCCAGCCGCAACAGGCGATCGAGCAGGCGCAGACGCTGATCGTGGATATGGTCGATTCGCTGTTGACCGAGAAGGATGTGCTGATCCATCTGATGAACGCCAAGAATGGCGACGACGGAGCCTATTACCATGCGCTCAACGTCACCATGCTGGCCTTGATGCTGGGCCGCGAGGCCGGTCTGAAGTCCGGTGAGATGTGTGCGCTGGGATTGGGCGCCTTGCTGCACGACATGGGCAAGGAGCGGGTGCCGAGCCAGATTCTGCTGAAGAAAACGGCATGGACCACCGCCGAGCGCAATTTCTATCTGCAGCACGTGGTTTATGGCGTGGAGTTGGCGGAAAAGCTGCCAGATCTGCCGGTGGGGGCGATGGAGGTGATCGCACTGCATCATGAAATGCTGGATGGCAGTGGTTTCCCGGGTGGTTTCAGTGCGAGCCGGATCGGCAAGCTGGCGCGCATCGCCGCGATTGCGAACGCTTTCGACAATGCCTGCAATCGGGTCAACCCGGCGGATTCGCTGACGCCAGCTCAGGCTTTATCCGTGATGTTCAAGCGCGATCGCGCCAGGTACGACCCCGACTTGATGCAGCATTTCGTGCGTTGCCTCGGGGTCTATCCGCCCGGCAGCATCGTGCGCCTGAACAATGCGGCGATCGGGCTGGTGGTGAATGTGAATCCGGGCAAGTTGCTGCAGCCGACGTTGCTGTTGTATGACCCCGCCGTGCCGAAGGAGGAGGCCTTGCTGCTGAACCTGGCCGATGAGCCTGATTTGTCGGTGGCCGCCACGCTGCGGCCAGCCGATTTGCCCAAGCCGGTTTTCGATTACCTGAGTCCGCGCAGCCGGATCAGCTATTTCAGCGAAACGAGCGGGTCGGCGCGAAAAAGCAGCGGTCAGGCTTGATTGCGCATGTGGTCGGCCACCTTCATGAAGGCTTGATACAACTCGCTGCGCAGCTTGTCGTCGGTGACGACTTCATCCAGCGCCAGTTGCATGCAGTGCATCCACTGATCGCGTTCTGATTCGCCAATGGCAAACGGCAGATGGCGGCGGCGCAGCATGGGATGGCCGTGTTTGTCGGTGTACAGCGGCGGTCCGCCCATCCAGCCGGAGAGGAAGTCGAACAGTTTCTGGCGTGAGCCGGATAAATCTTCCGCGTGTAGTTTGCGGATGCCGAAGGTCTCCGGCAGTTCGTCCATATGGTCGTAAAAACGATCGACCAGTGCGCGGACTTTGGCTTCGCCGCCGATGCGTTGGTAATGGGTCTGGGGGAGCATGTGCGTGAGGCCGGGTTTATTTGCGGAAAACCTTGAGGTAATGCCCTTCGAAATAGCGTTTCGCCCAGTGGAACAGGCGCGAGGAAGGCAGCAGGAAGGAGCGTTTTAGATCGCGGTAGACCAGGATGCCTTTGTCGATGGTGTCGACAATGCAGATCAGCTCGATCTTGAAACGCGCGGTGGCGGGTTTGCCGTCCAGCTCCAGCAGCAGGTTTTCCGCTGCGGCCTTGGCTTGCAGGTCGGCCATGTGCGCCTGCTTCGGCATCCAGTCCGGGCCGGGGAAACTGCCGGCGTCACCGGCCACGAAAACCTTGTTGCTTCCCGCCACGCGACAGAATTCGTCGGCCTGGAAGAAGCCGCCCGGCGATAGCGGCAAACCTGCCTCCGCCGCCCAGGCCGGACCGGTCAGGCCGGGCATGAACAGGATCAGGTCGGCGTTGATGTGGCCGCCTTCGGTATCGACGCCTTTTTCCGAGAAACCCAACGGCTTGTGGCCCAGATGCGTGTCGATGCGGCGCTTCGCCATTTCGGCGAGCAGGCCGGAAACCGCCTTCTCGCCCAGGCGTTTGCCAGGTTCTGCGGCGGCGTTGAAGAAGGTCAGCTCGATCTTGTCGCGCTTGCCCAACTGGCGCAGATGGGTGTCCAGGCCGAACAGCAGTTCGAACATCGGGCCGCCGCGCATGGCGGAAGGTTCGTTCGGATTGCCGCCGAAACCCAGCGCGATGCGTCCGCTGGTCATCGCATCGACGCGGTCGCGGATGGCTTCCGCCGAGGCGACGCCTTCGCACAGGGTCAGCGCATGTTCGATGCCGGGCAGCTTCTTGATGAAGCGGCCGCCGGTGGCGATGAGCAGTGCGTCATTGGGCACTTCGCCCGCATCGGTCAGCACCGTGCGGCCGCCGTCCTTCAGGCCGGTGACGCGGCCGGCGATGAACTCGACGCCATGGTCTTTCAGGAAGCGATCCAGCGGCAGAATCAGGTCGCTGCCCTTGCGCAATCCGGAAGGAATCCAGATCAGGCTGGGCAGATAGACGAACTCGGCCTTCGGCGCGACCAGGGTGATGTGGGCTTGCGGCGCGCGTTTGCGCAACTCGCGCACGGCGGTGAGCGCGGCAAAACCGGCGCCGAGAATGACGATGCGGGGGGAGGTTTTCATGGGGTTTCAGGTTGCTCGATTCAATTGGCTGATTTTGCCAGCGCGCGTCCGATGGTTGCGTCCAGTTTGACCGCTGCCTGCTGCATGACTTCGGCCACCTTGGGTTCCATCATGCCGGCCATCAAGCCGGCATTCATGCGCGAGACCATGATGCGGCCGTCGCTCATGCCGTAAATCGAGACACTGCACGGCATCAGGGCGGAGACGTAGCGGGTGGCGTCGCTCTTGAGTAGCGGTACGGCGTTCTTGCCGCTGGCCAGTTCCAGAATCACCAGCCCGCCGGGGATGACGACGTTTTTCTTGGCCAGGCGTTCGCCCAGATTGATCTCCGCGACGATGTTCCAGCCGTCGGTTTCCAACTGCTCTTTCAGGTTCTTGATCGTGCCGGCGAAATCGGCCCGGCTGACGTCTTCGACGACGATGGCGCGCGGGTTGTTGGCGGGGGTCTGCGTAGCGAGGCTGGGCTGCGCCGCCGTGATGGCGGAAATCAGCAGGAGTTTGGCGAGGGTGCGAGTCAATTTCATGGCGTGATTTCGGTAAAAGGGGGTGAGATTTGAGGCGGATTAACTGATGCGGGTCAGCGGCGGCAATTCGCTGAGGGTGCCGTTGAGCCAGGCTGCCACCGCGCGATCGGGATCGCGCTCGATCGTGGAAACAGCCTGGATGGCGTGTTGTTTCAGGCGATTGCGCAAGTCGCTGGCCATGCCGCCGGTGATCAGCACGTTGATGCCGTTCAACTGGGTCGGTATGGCGCAGTCATGGAAACTATGGCCGCCAGAGAGTTCGACCAGATGTTTTTCCACCACATCGGCATATTCGGTTTCATAAACCCAGAACATGCGGCAGCGGCCGGCATGGTCGGTAACGGTGTTGCGGTTTTCACTGGTGACGGCGATCTTCATGTTGGTGTCTCGGCAGGGAAGGGGTTATCGTCAATGCACAGCAATTACCGCGCCAAGTGTTCGCCGCATGGTGTTGATGAGGCACGAAGCCACGAAGATAGCGCGCCGGCAAGGACTTGCCAGACGCTATCGCGGTGCGAACCGAGGCCAGTTTTCAGTGGCTACTGACAATCCTGACCGTATTCCTTGTCATAAATGGCATTTATGGGCAAAGCCTTCATCGCCGTTTGCTTGGCAGGCCAGCGTAATACACCGCCAGGTCTTCGATTTCACCCAGCGTAAGACGTTGCGCAAACTGACGCATGCCCTGATTCGCGTCGGTGATGCGGCGACCGTTTCGATAGTCGCGCATCGTGTTGACGAAGCTGCCCAGCGTCTGCCCTGCCAGCGCTGGCGTTTCGTTGATGCCGCCCAGGCCGGCGGCGCCATGACAGGATGCGCAGGGCGTGATCAGGCGTGCCGGGTCGCCGTGCCGGACCAGTTGTTCGGCATGTTTTCGCGCAGGCGCGCCGAGTTGCCGCGCGGCAGCGGCCTGTGCCGGCAGGCTGGCGTAGTAGCGGGCGACATCGGCCATGTCCTGTCGGCTCATGCCTTGCACGACGACGTGCATCAGCGTGGCGCGCGCATCTTCGTGGCGACCGTTGCGCTGGTAATCAAGCAGGCTTTTGTAGGTGTAGGCCGCGCGTTGGCCGGCCAGGCTGGACCAGTTGCGGCTGGGCGCCGTGCCTCTGTCGCCGTGGCAGGACGCGCACATCAGGGATTGGTGCAACGCCCTGCCGCGCTGGACATCGCCTTTGGGCATGTTGGCCAGGGTGGCGCGCACCTCGCCGACACTGGGGCTGCGCGCGGCATTTGCCACAGGATTGGCGGCGGCGCCGAAGCTGATGCCGAGGGCCAGTGCGATGCCGGCAAGCGAGAAATATCGGCTCATGCGAAACAATCCTCCGTGAAGGTTTTCAGCCAGGCCTGCTGGTAGGCGGCGGCGAGGCGAATTTGGGTCATGGATGCGTCGAGCGGCAGATAGCGCTGGCCGGAAATCTGCGTGATCCTGTTTTGCTTGAGGCGGTACACGTCGGCGACGAACAGGCCGTAGTTCGAGCCGGCCAGCGCGTAACAGGTGTTCTCCCAGACCGGCTCGCCCGGCGTGCGTCCGGCCAGTTGATCAACCACGGCCTGTGCGGTGACCTTGGCCTGGGTGTTGGCGGAAAAGCCGGACTTGGGCATCGCGTCGGCGATGCTGGCGTCGCCAATCACGAATACATCGCGGTGCTGGCTGGATTCGAAGCTGCCGCGCTCGACCGGGCACCAGCCGGAGGCATCGGTCAGCCCCATGCTGAAAGCCAGTTTGCCGGCCTGCATCGGCGGGATGATGTTGAGCACGTCGGCTTTCACCGCGCCGGCATCGGTGGAAACCGTCAGCGAGCGCGGGTCGATTTTCCGCACCGTGCCGCCGTCCATGGCGCGCCGCCATTCGATCGGCGCCGGCTTGCCGGTGTTATGCACATCCGCCGGCATGCCTTTCAGGTAATCGGCCGGAATGCTGTAGCCGTACAGACGATGCCAGCCCAACTGCATGCTGGCGTCGGTGACGAAGCTGTCCTTCGGGTCGAGGATGATGACTTTGCCGCTTGGGTTGTGTTTGCGCATCCATTCGGTGACCAGTGCGGCGCGCTCGTAGGGGCCGGGTGGACAGCGGTAGGGCGCGGGCGGCGCGACGAGAACGAAGCTGCCGCCCGGACGCATGGCTTGCAACTGCTTGCCCAGCAATCCGGTTTGCGCACCGGGAATCCAGCCGGAAGGTGCGCGGGTTTCCGCGACCTTTTCGCTGTAGCCGGGAATGGCCTGGTATTGCAGGCTGATGCCGGGACTGACGATGAGTTTGTCGTAAGCGATGTTCTGTTTGCCGGCGGTGCGTATGACGCGCTTGTCCGGGTCGAAGCCGACCACGCGATCAAACACGAAGTCGATGCCGTAATGCGCGCGCAGCGCGTCGTATGTCACATTGAGTGCGTCCATGCCGATATGGCCGGTGACCACTTCGCTGGAGCCATAGGGCCGGATGTAGGTTTGGTTGGCTTCGATCACGGTGACGCGCAGCGCCGGATTGGCCAGCTTCAGATATTTGGCAGCGGTGGCGCCGCCGACGCCGCCGCCGATGACCACGACATGGCCACCGCCAAGCTTGGCGCGGGCGGGCAGGGCGCTGGCACAGAGCAGACCGGCGCCGGCTTTGAGAAAATCTCGACGATTCAACATGGTCTGACCTCGCTTACTTGATCTGGGCGAAATAGCGCGCCATGGCGTCGATCTCGCTATCGGAAAAGCCGTTGGCGACGTGCCCCATCAGCGTGGCGGGGCGTTTGCCGGCGCGGAAATCCAGCATCGCGCGCTTGAATTCGGCCTCCGCCATGCCGGCCAGCGGCACGAATTCGACCCGGCCCAGCTTGCCTTGCGTGCCGTGGCAGCCGGCGCAGGTGCCGGCCATGGCGGTGCCGGTTGGTTCGGCGGCGTGCGCGGGAGTGAGTAGCGCCACGACGACGGCGATGGCGGTGGCGAACATCAGTTGTTTCATCAGAGGGTTTTTCATCAAAGGCGTTCTCATCAGCGGGCCCATACATAGAATCCAATCGCGAAGTACTGCACGATCCACAGCACCAGCAAGCCGATGCTGAGATTGCCGAGGCGGGTGATGGCGGGCGAGGGTGTGTAAACGCCCTGACTCTGTCCGGACTTCCAGGCCACCGTCAGCAGATAGCTCAGCACCACGCCGCCGAGCACCGCAAAGGTGACGAAGAACAGCACCGTGCTGTACCAATCCAGATTGAGTTTGTAATCGAGCGCGTTGTAGCCATGCGCGCCGAACAGCGTGAAGAAGCGCAAGGCCTCACGGGCGGCGCCGACCACGATCAGCGCGACCGCGCCGACGCCGAATGGCAGATATCCCCACAGCCCTCGATCCAGCCGCTGACCGAGCAGGCGCGGCAAAGTGCTGGCCAGAAGCAGCGCGGCGGCGCCGGCCCAGACCCAGCCCGAACTGGCGAACCAGGCCATCTTTTCCGGCAGCGTCGCCAGCCACACCGCGCCGCTCGCCACCGCCAGCAGGCCGCCGGCCAGCATCAACCGTTGCGCCAGCGGCAGCAGCCAGGCGAGATAGCCCGGATCGCTATCCGGGCGCGCCATCAGATAGCGCCGGTAGGCGAACAGCCAGGCCGCGATGACCGCGACCGACAGCAGGATGAAGAAGGCGAAACGCGCGACGCTGTAGCCATGCAGCGACTGGCCGGACGGGTCGATGCGGCCATTCGGCGCATACCAGCTCATCCACTGTTCCGGCAGCAGCATCTGGTAGCTCAGCACATGCATGATCCAGCCGACGACCAGCATCAGTGCCAGCGATATCAGCAGATGCCAGGCTCCGCGCGTCGGTTGCGCGGCCAGGTTCTGGTTGCGGTAATAGAACGCGTACAGCGCGATGTAGCCGGCGATCAGGATCACGATGAAGGCGATGACCCAGCGCGCCGACAGCACGTTGGCGGTGTACCAGAACGGGTCGTAGATTACCTGCACGAACAGCAGCGGGGCGACGCCGAGCACGATGGCGACCGACACCGCCACCTTGGCGGTGGCCAGCATCGCGCCGGCCAGACGCCGCCAGTACCTGTCTATCTTCAACGCGCCGAACAGCGTCAGCACGGAAGCGCCCAGCATCACCTGCACGGCGGCGATGTGCAGCGCCCAGGTCAGCACGCCGAGTACGAGAAAGACGAGCGGGTGCGACGGCACGCCGGCGGGGTCGCGCAGCGCATAGAGCATGGCGGCATCCATGATTTACTCCTTGATGGCTTGGGTGGCGGCGACGGTGCGCTGCGCGGGTTGCAGAGGAGAGGGGACGTGCAGCGTGACGATGAAGCGTGCCAGCGCGTAAGCCTCGGCGTCGTTGAGCGGGATGTGCGGCATGTAGATCGTGTTACCGGTACCCAATGCGCCTTGCAGATAGGTCTTGATCATCGCCACGTCGCTGTTGCCGCCGAAGTAGTTGGTCAGCGGCCGCATGCCGCTGGCGGACAGCGAATGGCAGTTGGAGCAGGTGGTCAGCGCCAGGCTGTGGCCGACTTCCATCGCGTTATCGGCGGTCACCTTGCGCAGCCGCTCCGGCACGAACACCTGGCTGGGCTGGAAACCCCGCCGCTCGATCAGTGGGATTTCCGATTTGATGCCCAGACCCGGCACATCGCGCGCGATGACCTGATTCGAATAGACGTATTGACCGGCGACATACGGTTTGCGCAGCGATTCGCGCGCCACTTCCTCCGGCCACAGACCGAACACCAGCACCGCCACGGTCATGCCGGACGCGATGGCCGGCGTCAGCAGGCGCGGTTGCAGCCAGGTCGCTGCGAACCAGGCGAAGATGCCGGACAGCGTGGCGACCAGCGACAGGCTGAACCAGGCCGGCAGCCGGTTTTGCGCGATGACCTCGGCGCTTTCCGGCAAGGTGTTCATGTACCACTGGAACAGCAGGCCACCGGCCACCGTCGAGACCATGCCCAGCACGGCCAGTTTGCGGGTGATTTCATGCTTGAACGCGATATCGCGGATGCCGCCGGCGACGATGCCGCCGACCACGGCCGTCATCGAAAACATGAAGGCGGTGCGCATGGCCAGTTGCGCGAAGGTGTTGGCGCCGTAGAAGCCGTTCAGATAGCCGCCCTCGGTGAACCATTCCGGTTTGCCCGGCCACATCATGAATGACAGGATGCCGATGATGATGAGCATGGTGCCGTACGAGGCCAGCCCGAAGATGATCGAAATGCGCAGGTGGGTGGCGCGGTCGACCTTGCCCACCAGGTAGATGATCATGTAGACGCCGACCACCTCGATGACGAAGAACACCCATTCGGTAGCCCATTTCCAGACGAAGCTGTGGATCAGCGCCGAGATGCCGCGCGGACTGGCCACCGTGGTCGAATACCAGATGCCCGGCCCGGTGATCGAGCCCAGTACATAGCTGAAGATCAGCAGGAAAAGACCGTATTTCTTGATGAATTCAAGCAGTTCCGGCTGGTTGCGGCGGTACGAAACGGTCGCCAGGTAGGCGAAGAACAGTGCCGCGCCGACCGCCGTGTGCGAGAACAGCACATGCACGGTGGCAATCAAACCGACGATCCAGCCGCTGCCGACGCCGGGTTCGTACCAAACGGGATAGAGACCGAGGTATTCCATTCGAGATCCGTCTAACAATGAGTTGAAGGGAGCTGCACACTTGCCATTCGAGGCAATTAGCAATACCCGTGCCATGCGCAAAATCGAGCACATGGCAATCCCAAGTCATTGAATTAATGACGTTGTCGGTCTTTGTTTGGTTTGGGCGAACGCAGGATGTGCGTAAGAGCAGGCCTGATTTGCCAATTACGGCAATCTATTTGTCATATTTGACAAATTGCGTGAAACCGGTGTGCGGTCAGAAGTTGAAAATCGACTGAAGCGCTTGCCCGGGTACGGCACATCAATTTGATCAAGGGTGCGCATGGCGCGCACCCAAAAAATTCAGTGCAACTTCACACGCCGCCGCTGTGAACAACCTCGTAATAAAGCTGTTCCAGTTCGTTCTTGTGCTTGGTTTCTTCGTTGGCCAGGAACACGAACAGGTCGTGGATCGGGCCGGGTTCGGTGCTGTCGGCCAGGGACTGGTACTGCTCCATCGCCGTGTGTTCGCGGCCGAGGGCATAGCGCAGCAGAGTCTGGTCGTCTGGCTGCTCGCCCAGGTTGGGCAGCAACACGGCATCGGAGAATTTGCGGTCGCTGGCCGGGATCAGCACTTCGGCGCCGATCTGATCCGCAATGTCGGTGCGGGCGGCGAGGTCGGTGAACATCTGGTAGTGGCCGGCCTCTTCCGCCGCCAGGTCTTCCACCAGCCAGCGCAGTTTCTTGCTGACCTTGGGAATCAGGCCCGTGTAGAAATCCCGCGCCGTCGCCTCGAAGGAGGTGGCGACTTCGAGAATTTCCTTCAATGTTTTCTTGGATTTGATGCGCTCGTAACCATGCAGCGTACCTTCATGCTCGCTCATGCGTTTTTCCCCATTTCATTGAGATAGCGGCCGATGCTGGCAGCGACGCGGTGACCGTCGGCGACGGCATGGACGACGTCGGGCCCGGCGACGCAATCGCCGGCCGACCAGAGCCACACCTCCGAGGTGCAGCCATCGGCATCGACCTTGATCCGGCCACGCTCCCATTCCAGCATTTCCGTCAGCGTATCTCCGAGCAGCGAGGTGTCGGCGAACTGGCCGATGGCTTCAATCACCGTGTCGCAGGCGTGGATAGACTCGCCCGCCTGGTCATAGACCGGGGCGAAACGACGGTTCTGATCGAAGATGGAGAGCACTTTCCAGGTCTTCAAGCCCACGAGCCTGCCGTTAGCGTCGATTTCGCAGCCTTGCGGGCCGCATTTATCGCGAACATGAAGTGCTGTTGCTCTTCCAGCGCGGTGACGACGACATCGATCTGGCCATATTGCTGTTTTTGCAGCCGGGCCAGAGAACGGGCGATGTCCATGGCCACGTTGCCGCCACCGATCACCACCGCGCAATGGGGCAGCTCGAAGGGTTCCCCGGTGGTGATCTTGTCCAGCAGGTCGATGGCGCGGTAGACCTGTTCATGATCCGAGTGCGGGATGCGGGTTTGCCGACCCTGTTGCAGGCCGATGGCCAACAGCACCGCATCATATTGTTGGCGCAGTTCGTCCATGGAACGGTCGAGGCCGATGCAGCAGTTGTACTGGATTTCGACCCCCATGGAGACGATCAGCGCCACGTCGCGATCCAGCGCTTCATAGGGCAGGCGGTACTCGGGGATGCCGTAGCGGGTCATGCCGCCAGCGGCGGCCTTGGCCTCGAACACGGTGACCGCATGGCCCATGCGCGCCAGGTCGAAGGCGGCGGTGAGGCCCGCGGGTCCTGCGCCGATGATGGCGACGCGCTTGCCGGTGGCCGGGGCCGGGTCGCCAACGATCTCGCGATAACGCTCGAAGGGAACCTGGTCGGTGATGTGGCGCTTGAGCCAGCGGATGGCGATCGGGTCGCCTTCGTGGCGGGCGGCACAGGCGTCCTCGCACTTGTGGGTGCAGACCCGGCCGCACACCTGGGAGAAGGGATTGGTTTCGTAGAGGATCTTGAGGCCGCGCTCGTAGTCGCCGTCGCGCACGGCGGCGATGTACTGCGGAATCGACATGTGGGCGGGACAGGTGGCGATGCAGAGGCCGCAGGCGACGCAGCGGTCCGCTTCCAGGATGGCTTGCTCGACCGTGTAGCCGTCGACGATTTCCCGGAAGTTGTCGAGCCGTTCTGCGGGTTCCAGTTCGCCCATGGCGACGCGGGTTTCGGCGGTGAGGCGGTGGCCGTCGGGACGATGGTAGCCAAGCTCGGCGTTATCCCAGTGTTTCTTGTCCACGCCTGGTGTGAAGCGGAACGCGTCGGGGTCGCTTTCCACCCAGGTATAGGCATTGGACATGGTCAGCGAGCCGGTCATGCAGACATCCACGCATAGCGCGCACCAGCAGCAGCGGCCGTAATCTATCCGCGGGCGCAGCCCGGAATCGCCCTGCTGGGTAGCAATGCCTTCAGCCGGCACCATGTCGATGGCGCCGTTCTGGCAGATCGTTTCGCAAGTACCGCAGCCGATGCACTTTTCGATATCGTTCTTGTGGAAGCCGCGATAGCGCGGCGCGGCGGCACGGTTGAGCGGATCGGCGATGGAGACCGGGTCGCGGAACAGGTGCTTCCAGGCGGTGAAGGGAGAGAGGACGTCACGGATGCTCATGGCTGACTCTTTATCTTTCGATTTCCGGCGGGTAGGTGTGCAGCGACACCATCAGCGCGGCGACGTCGGAAATGTTCACATTCACGATCATCCGTTCCAGCAGGGCCATGGCATGGGTGTAGGAAGGACCGCGCACGTTGACCCGGCGCGGGTAACCGCTGCCGTCGGTGACCAGGTAGTAGCCGTATTCGCCGCGCGAACATTCGCCGCGAACATAGGTTTCGCCGCGCGGAATCTTCCAGTGCAACATGCTCGGCATCTTCGCCATCAGTGGCCCGTCGTTCGGCATCCTGGCCAGGATCTGGCGGATCAGGTCGACGGACATCAGGAGGTCGCGGCGACGGACATCGGAACGGGTGTAGATGTCTGAATCGTGGCCGATCACCGGCTCGAAATCGAGTTCGGGATAGACCAGGTAGGGGTGGTCGCGGCGGACATCCTTGGCCACGCCGGCGGCACGGGCGTTCGGCCCGGTGACCCCGTAGCTGTCCAGCCAGGCCGGGTCGATGATGCCCATGCCGACGGTGCGCTTCTTGAACACGGCGTTGTGGAACATCACGTCGAGGACATCCCGCATGGTGCGTTCGATCTCTTGCAGGGTCGCTTCCATGCGTTGCTCGAAGCCTTCCGGCAGGCCGTCGCGGACGCCGCCGGGCATGATGAACATGTGATAAATGCGTGCGCCGGTCATTTCCTCGAAGCGGTCGAGCATCAGGTCGCGGGCATAGGTGGTCCACTGCCCGATCACGCCTTGTCCGAGCGCGCCGGCCTGGCCGCCGAGGTACATCAGGTAGCTGTTGATGCGCCCCATTTCGAGGATCAGCGCCCGTATCCAGTTGGCGCGCTCCGGCACCTGGATGCCGGCCAGTTCTTCGACCGCCGCCGCGTAGCAGTATTCGTTGAAGTCAGGTTCCGGCACGCAGATGCGGCAGACGATGGGGAAGCACTGGATGAAGCTGCGCCGTTCCATCAGCTTTTCGAAGCCGCGATGGAGGTAGCCGACGTGGGTCTTTCCTGCGACGACTTCGTCGCCGCAGACGGTGAGTTCCACCGACATGTTGCCGGTGATGCCGGGGTGGTTCGGGCCTTGCCAGAGCTTCAGGTATTTTCCCGAGGCGAGGTCGATGTCGAGCGTGCCATCGGCCTTTTTCGCCGGGTACTGGCTGCGGTCGGGGGTATAGGCCATGTCAGGTTCCCCCGGGATAGAGTTGTTCTTTCATGTGCTGCGCCGGGTCGTGCGTTTCGCGGCCGGGGCGCTGGGCGAAGTTTTCCGCGGCGAATTTCTTGGTGTCGAAATCGCGCCGGTAGGGTGGGATGTCGATCCAGCCTTCGAGGATGAACTCGTCATTCACGCCCGGGCTGTCGGGAAAGTCGATGCCGAACATCTCGCGCAATTCACGCTGATAGGTGGCCGCGGTCGGCCAGATGTCGTGGATGCTCGCCATGCTCGCAGCGTCGCGCGGGAGCATCACGCGCAGGCCGATATCGCGCGCCTTGCTCCGGTCAGAAAGCAGGTAGGTGAGCTGGAATTGGCCGTCTTCGAGCCAGTCGACGGCGGTCAGCAGGACGAGATGGCTGAAGCCCTCCAGGTCGCGCAGGTGCAGCACGGTCGGCCGCAGGTATGCGGGCGGCACGGTGACGAAGGCAAGGCTGTCGCGTTGCTCGGTCAGTTCACCTAACGGGTATAGGGACTTCAGTCGGTCGTAAAGTTCGCGCATATCGGTCATGGCTACCAGTTGTAGTCCGGCATGTCCCAGTCGTGGATCACCTGTTTCTGATTCGCCTTGTACCAGTCGAAGCGTTCGGCATACTGGTTGGCGCCTTCACCCTTGCCGGCGCGGATGAGTTTCTTCAGATCCTCGAAACCGGCCAGCAGGGCTTCCGGGCGCGGCATGCAGCCGGTGATGTAGAGATCAACCGGCAGATAGTCGTCGAGGCGCTTGATGGTGTTGTAGGAATCCCAGTACATGCCGCCATTGATGGTGCAGGAACCCAGGCCCACCACGTATTTCGGGCTCTGCATCTGCTCGTAGGCGCGGATGGCGCGCTTCAGCGTCTTGACCGAAAGGTAGCCCGAGATGACCAGCAGGTTGGCCTGGCGCGGCGTCGGCCGCCACTGGATGCCGTAGCGGTAGGCGTCGAAGCGCGGCGTCATCAGCGGCCGCATTTCGATGGCGCCGCAGCCGGTGCCGAAACCCAGGATCCAGAGCGAGTTGGCGCGCGCCCAGTTGAACAGGTCTTCGACGATCTGGATGTAGGCCGGCGGGTGCGTCGAGGGCGCCGCTTCGCAGTAATAATCGCGCAGCGGTTCGACCTCGAACTCGACGCCGTCGGGGCCTTTGACCATCCGTTTCAGGAGTTCTGGTTTCATCTTGAATTACACCAACACAATCGAAAGAACGCCGAGCGGCACCGCCCAGATCAGGAACCAGCGGATCGACTGCTCAACGCGGAAGCGCGGGAAGACGACGCCGACAAAAACCGAAACCATGTAGATCAGGAAGACCTTGAGGAAGAACACCGGCCAGCTCGCCGCGCCACCGAAAAACAGGTTCATGTAGATGACGATCTTGGCGATGGGGTAAATCGCGCGGTTGGTCTGCATCAAGGCGAGGTAGGACGAGTGGTACTCGGTCGGCGGGCCGATCGGGATCTCCTGCGGCGCCAGCACTACGTCGAAAGGCGGCCGCATCATCGAGCCGAGGAAGGAAAGCAACGCCGCCGCGACCGCCAGCGGGTTGGTGAACAACGTCCAGTTCAGCATGCCGCCTTGCTGTGCCGCGACGATGTCGGTGACCGAGAGCGTTTGATACTGGAGCGCGATCGAGAAAATGGCCAGCGCGAAGGGCAGTTCGGCGGCGGTGACCTGGGACAGACCGCGGCTGATGCCGATGGCCGCATGCGGGTGGCCGCTCTCGCCGGCGCCGAGCGCCATGCCCAGCGTGCCGAAGAACACGAAGTAGAGGGCGAGGATCAGGTCGCCGGCGAATGACAGGTTGGAGAACATCTCCGAGCCGTAGATCGTCGGCACGAACATCAGCAGGCCGATGCCGCCGGTCAGTCGGAACACCGGACCGAGATAGAACATCACGCCGTGGGTGATCGAGGTACGCAGGCCGTAGTTCTTGATCAGGTCGTAGTAGTTCTGAAAGATCGACACGCCGCGACGACGTCCGACCCGCGCGCCGATCTTCTGGATGAAGGCGCCCAGCAGCATGCCGAAGTTGACCACGATGAACAGCGTGAGCAGGGCGTAGGGGATCTTGATCCACTCGAATTGCATGCTTAGAAGCCCACGAAGAAAGAGACGATCACGACAAAAGCCAGGAAGTGGAAGGCATAGGTCTGGCCGTTTCCGTTGTAGAGATGCCGGCCCAGGTCGCCCGCCGTGTGCAGGAGGTCAGTCAGGGCCTGCCAGAACCGGATGACGAAGGGCTGGGTCATGAAGCCAAGCGCCTTGCGGTAGGGGGCGAAGAAGTTCCAGGCGAAGTGGGTCGTCTCCGGGCGGAAGGGGCGTTCGGCGGAAAACACGATGTTGAACTGCTTGACCATCTGCGCGCGGCGATTGACGAACAGCAACCAGGCAAAGACCGTGCTGAAGATCACGCCGACGATGATCATGATGGCGATCGGGTTCCAGTAGCCATAATTGCTGGAAATCGTGCTGCCCGCCCAGTTCAGGCCGCCTTCGGGGAAGAACTGGTTGAGATAGGTATCGACACGTTTCAGGGCCAGGCCGGGGGCGACGGCAAACACCATCAGCAGGGCGACATAGATCATCTGCGGCAGGACGATCCAGAACGGCGCTTCTTTGACCCGTCGCAATTCATCCTTCAACTGGCCGAGGAAGAGGGTGTAGATCAGCCGGAACAGGTAGAGGAAGGCGATCGGCCCGGCGAGGAACAGGACAACCATCGGCAGCCGGTATTCCGACGACATGATGGCGTTGTAGAAGATCCAGCGGCCGCCGAAACCCGACAATGGCGGCACGCCCGAGACGGCGATGATGCCGATGAGGGTCGCAATGAAGGAGAACGGCATCAGCCGGATCAAACCACCCATGCGGTACATCTCGCGGGTGCCGGTCCGCTTGGCGACACCGCCCACCGAGAGGAACAGCATCGATTTGTAGATGTAGTGATTGATGACGAACATCAGCGCCATCAGCCAGCCCAGGTGGTTCATCAGGGCCAGGCCGAACAGGGCGTAGCCCATCTGGCCGATCGAGGAATACGCGAGCAGACGCTTGGCATCCTCCTGGAACACCGCCATCAGGTTGCCCAGCAGGGCGGTCAGCGCGGCGACCCAGAGCAGGACATGGGTGAGTTCAATGCCGTAGAGCTGCTGTTTGCCCATTGCCATGAGCAGCACGATCAGGCCGTAAAGCCCGGCCTTGAGCAGAATGCCCGAGACCATCGGTGACACATCGGTCTCGGCTTCGGCATGCGCGCCGGGTAGCCAGATGTGCAGGCCGATGGCGGCGGTCTTGGTCATGAAGCCGATGGCGAGCAGAAGGAAGACCCACGGCGCCAGCGGTTCGGCCAGTTGGCTGAGCGAGGCGATGGCGAACTGCGTGGTGCCTTGTGCCGCGAGGGCGAAGCCGGCGAGGATCAGGAAGGCGCCGCCGAGCGAGAAGAGAATGTAGGACAACGCGTGCGGCTCGGAATGCTTGCCGCGCAGGATGAGGAAATAGGAACCGACCGTCAGCAGTTCCCAGGCGGCAAAGAAATCGAACGAATCGGTGGCGCGAATCAGCATCACCAGCCCGGCGTACATCAGCATCGCCGCCGGATAGAAGCCGATGCGCCGACCGTGCGCGTCGTAACTGGCGAGCAGGGTCACCGCGCCGCCGATCAGGAAGATGATGGCGAAAATCAGCCGCAGCGGGTCGTATTCCGGGTAGGTCAGGAAAAAGAAGGCACCCATCCCGGCGATAGCCAGCGTGTTCTTGACCCAGGCGGGAAGCCAGTCGAGCAGCAGGAAGCCGAACGCGAAGAGGAGCGGCAGGGCAAGGAGCAGGTTGCCCCTGGCAAAAAATACGCCGGACAGATCGCCCCACAGATAACCGAGCACCCAGCCAGCAACCAGCGCGGCGAACACTGCCGTCAGCTTGTGCGGCGCGCGGTCGACCGCCGCGCCGGGCGGTTCGCGCTTGATGATGTAACCGAACCAGCGGAATAGATAACCCGCCTCGATCAATGTGCCGAACAGGATCAACGCCAGCAGCGCGAGCCGCCCTTCACCAGCGAGGAAACGCACCAGCTCCCACTTGGCATAGAAGCCGGGGAACGGCGGCAGGCTGGTCAGCATGGCGATGAAGGTGACGAAGGCGAAGATGAGGAACGGGTGGCCGCGCAGCGCGGACCAGTCGGAGAGCCCGCGCTCGGCGATCAGGCCAGAGAGCCAGTACAGCCCCGCCTTGGCCACGGCATGCGAAATCAGCAGGCCGAAGACGATGTAGGGGGCGCTGTCGCCAAGGATGTCGCGCTGGCCGAGCACCGCGAGTATCAGGCCGATTTGCGCCACCGATGAGTAGCCAAGCAGGCGCCTGTCGTTGGTCTGCGACAGGGCGAAGATGTTGGCGGCGATGAAGGTGACGATGCCGATGCCGGTGGCCAGCGGGAACCAAGCCGGCCCGCCGATGAGCAGCAGTTTATCCACCGCGTAAAGGGATGCCGTAGCCGCTGCCGCAGAGAAAATCGCCGAATAGGCGGGATGTGCCGATTCGTAGATATCGAGCGCCCAACCGTTGGCCGGGAAGGGCTTCAGCTCGCCGACGAGGGCGATGAACATCAGGAAGAAGGCGATCGAACCGCCAGTCAGCAGGCCCAGCGATGCGCCGGCCATGCCGTCGATGTTGAGCGTGCCGGCGGCGTGGTACGCAAAGATGATGCCGATCAGCAGAAAGACCGAGATCACTTGCGAAACGATGAGATATTTGAAGCCGGCCGACAATGCTCGTGCATCTTCGGACAGCAGGATCAGGCCGGCGGTCGAGATGGCGGCGAGTTCGATGAAGACGAACAAGTTGAAGATGTCGCGGGTGAGGATGATGCCGCAGAAGGCCATGATGGCAACCAGCAGCACTGCCATCCCGCGATGCCCCAGTTTGAACAGCGATTCCTTCAGGTACAGCGCAGAAAGCAGGCCTGTCAGGTTGACGAGCAGGGTCAGGGCCGCTTCAGGCAAGCCCATGCGCAGGTTGATGGCAAACGGCGGCGCGGTCCCGGCGGTGAAAATCTCGACCGGCCCGGCGCCCTCTGCCACGAAGGCCCAGAGCCAGCCGGCAGACACCCAGGTCATGAAGGCGAGGGTGGCGAGCGTGATCGCATAGGCGAATCCCTGCCGTTTCGGGGGCAGCAGTCCCAGCAGGAAGGACGCGATCAGCGCCGATGCGATGATGTAGAGGGGGCTTGCCATGATGTCTACCACTTCAGCTCCGTGAATTTCGCGATATCGAGGCTGCGCTTGCTTTCGAAGAGCTTGTAGGCGTAGGCGAGCATCAGCGCGGTAACGCCAACGCCGATGACGATGGCGGTGAGCACCAGCGCCTGCGGTACCGGGTCGATGATGCGGACCGCCGCTTCGGTGACCTGGACGGTGGCATCGAGGATCGGGGCAGTGCGACCGTGCATGAAGCCGATCGCGACGATGACGAGGTTGACGCCGCTGTCGGCGATGGTGAAGGCGACGATCATGCGCAGGAGGTTGCGGTGGGTCAGCGCGCCATAGAGACCGATGAGGATCAGCAGGAAGCCGGTTGCCATTGCCAGATAGGCCATCACAGCTCCTCCGTTTCGGAAAGGTTGGCCAGGACTGCCGAGAACTCGGCGCCAACCTTGAGGCCGATCAGTGAGTAGATGAGGGGTATCGCGCCGGCCGAGACGAGCGCGCCCAACTCGCCTGTCGGCAGGAAGCGGTTGTCGAGGAAGCCTCCGGCCAGGACCAGGCCGAGCAGGCCGATCACCACATAGAAGATTCCCGCGAGCGATTCGACAGTGGCGATCAACCTGTGGGCGAAATGCTTCAGCGGGTCGGCCAGCAGCATCAACAGCACGCCCGAGGCGATGATTGCGCCGCCCTGGAAGCCGCCGCCCGGGGTCAGGTGGCCATTAACGAAGACATAGACGCCCAGCAGCATGATGAGCGGAACCAGGATGCGGCTGCCGGTGGTCAGCAGTTCGCCCACCGGAACCAATTCGCGCTTTGCCTGGTGTTGGCGCTGGTCGCGTGCCAGAACCAGCCCGAGGATGGCCGCCGCCAGGAACAGCACCGTGACTTCGCCGAGGGTGTCGAGGCCGCGATAGGTCACGACGATGGCGGTGACAATGTTGGCCGAACCAATGTCCTGGGCGGTATGGTCGGCGTAGTAGCGGGCGGTGTTATTCAATTCCAGGTCGGGGACATAACCGACCAGGAGCGCCATGAAGATCGTGCCGACGGCAAGCAGCAGCAGGAGTGCGGTAAGGCGCTTAACCATGTTCGCTCCCGTCATTTTCAACGCCGTCATGTTCGCCACCACGCACGCGGCCCAGCACGAAGAAAAAGAGGAAGGTGGTGAGTCCGCTGCCGATCGCCGCTTCTGTCATCGCGACATCGGGCGAAGCCAGGATCAGGAACAGGACCGAGGCGACAAGGCTGACGAGTCCGGCGGCGAGGATCGCGATGGGCAGACTCTTGCCGAGTATGGACACGAATGCCGCGACGATCATGGCGATGCAGAGCACGACGGTCATGCCGGTCATCAAAATGCTCATGGTTTTGCCCCGTGGTCTTCTTCAAGCCGATCGACCGCCGTCAGCGACGATTTCTTTGCGCCGCTGCGGTGTGCCGCTCGGGCAAGAACCTGCGACGAGATCGGGTTGGTAAACAGGATGAAAAGTCCGATCAGCAGGAGTTTCAGTGCCCAATCGGGCTGCAGGCAGGCAACCCCGGACAGGGTCAGCAGGGTGCCCAGCGTCGTCGCCTTGGTACCCGCCTGGATCCGGTTGAATACGTCGGGCATCCGCACCAGGCCAAGCCCGCCGAGAAGCAGGAAGGCCGCGCCCGCGACAAGAAGCAGTCCGCCAATGATATCCATCAGAGTCCCCGCTCCAGATAGCGGGCCACCACGATGACCCCGAGGAAGGACAACAGCGCGTAGATCAGGGCGACATCGAGGTAGATGGCGCGTCCTTCAGTAAAGGTAACCAACACGATGCCGGTGATGGCGACAATGGTCAGGACATCGAAGGCAACAACCCGGTCTGCGGCCGACGGGCCCCTGAAGAAACGGTAGAGGGCAAGCAGGAAAGCCGCTCCGGTCAAGGTTGCCGCGAAATAAACAAAGAACTCAGCCATACATGACCTCGAGATAGTCTTCGAAACCCGAGACGATGGCGGCCGTGGCCGCTTCGATATCGGCTGACTCTACCGTCACACAATGGATGTAAAGCCATTCGCCGTCGATGTGGACGGTGAGCGTGCCGGGGGTCAGCGTGATCGAATTGGCCAGGAGCAGTCGCCCAATATGGCTTTTCAGCCGCGTCCGCACTTTGACGATGCCGGGGTTCAGCGGCAGGGCGGGAGAAAGAACAATACGGGCGAGGTTGATGTTCGACTTGACCAGTTCCTTGGCGAAGAAGAATACATAGCCCAGTGCCGCCAGCATGGCGCGCGGGGTAGCACGAAATTCCGAGACGACCGCGAGGCTGTTGCGAAACAGAAGGGTGATGACGAATGCGGCAACCAGGCCGACCACGAGGACATCCAGCGCAAGCGAGCCATTCAGCAGAATCCAGAATCCCGACAGGGTCGCAAACAGCATCGTCAAATCGCGTGCCCTGGTCATCATCCCGCCCTTGTGTCCGTCAAGACTGCCAAAAATGGCAGTGTCTGCCTGTCACCAATGGCGCCCCGGGCGTCGGCGGCAACCAGTCGAGCCGACGCCGCAGCAATCCGTGCAAGGTGTAACCAGCCCGAAAACAGTGCGCAGATGGTCAACAACAGGGCTCCGCCTTCCTGTGGATTCAGGGCGGGCGGGGTCAAATAAACAAAGCCAGCGCTGCGTTGTTGGAGGCCGGCAGTGACGCTGTGCGGGGCGCTATCCATCGCGCTGCCCGACGCCAGAGGCATGTTGTTGACCAGTACCCAGGTCAGCAGGCAGGCGGCAAAGCCCAGCACATAGGCGTTGGGTGAAGCAGGGTCAAGGGTGGCGGAGGGATGCACCAGGTTCTCGTTATTCTGTTGAGCAGGGAGGATTCAGTGACATTGTTCAAGCACGCTTCGTGCCAATGTCTTGTAGTCAGGGCTTGATGGTGTTGCGCGCGTGTTACCGGGTGATGAATTCCCGAAAGGGCCGGCAGGGTAACAGGGCTGAGGGCCAGCCCCTAAACAGATTTGCCGCCGACATCCGGTTTGCTTTGCAGCATTGGCGCCAGCGCCACGAAGCAGAGAAGTCGCGAAGGTCTTGCTGATGGTGGGGCGAAATTGCTTGCACACTCGGTTCAGTCCATGCGCAGGCGGCGGACATAAAACACTTCGCCCGCATGGCTGACTCGCCGCAGCATGCCGCTGTCCAGCAGTTCCTCCACCACGGCCATATCCATGCCGGCGCGGGTGAGCAGGGCATGCACGGCGGATTCGCGCATCGGATGCACCGCGGTGATGGCGAGCAGTTGTCCGCGCGGGTCATCCAGCGGCGGGAACTCGTCGCCCTCGTAGGCGGTAAGCAGTTCCACCCGCTCCAGCCGTTGCGCAAAGGCGTGCCAGGCGCGGGTCACCACGGCTTCGTCCGGGCACGCCACCAACGGATCGGCCGGCGGGCGCCGGGGAATGGCCAGATAGGCCAGGCGGATGCCGACCTGTTCGAGAAAGCCCGCCACCGCCTCGACGCCAGTCGCGTCGTCGTTGATGCCCGCCACCAGCATGGTTTCACTGACCAGGATGCCGTGATAGCCGGCGGCGAAGGCGCGGATGCCGTCGAGGATGGCGACCAGTTCCAGACTTGGATGCGGCCGATTCAGGGCGCGCCAGATGGCGTTGTCGACGCTGTCCACCTTCAGGCTGACCCAGTCGGCCCGGGCCAATTCGGCGCGGACATCCTCGCGCCAGATCAGGGAGGCATTTGAGATCACCGCGATGGGCAAGCCGAGCGGGCGCAGACCATCGATCAGATTGCCGAGATGGATGTCCAGGCTGGGCTCGCCGTCCGGCACGAAGGTCAGGTAGTCGACCGCCTCGCCGTGCGCGCGCAACTTCGCCACACGCTCGGCCACTTCCCGGCAGACCACTTCCGGCGCATGAAATGCGTGGCGGACGATCTCCGGCTGCTGCGTCGGGCCGACCTGGCAGTAGCGGCAGGAATAGCTGCAATGCTTGGGCGGGATGTGGTTGATGCCTAGGCTGCGGCCGAGGCGGCGCGAGGGAACGGGGCCGAAGACGATATCCATGGCGGTTCAGTGTCCGTAGCAAAAAAAGGTGATGCTGCCGATGCCGGTCAGCATCGGCAGGGTCTGGCTGGCGACCGCGCGAGTCCCGTTGCTCATGCCTGCCCCCTGCCGCCGCGGTGGCGTCGCCTAGCGGGACCGCCTCCGCCGCCAGCGCCTTGTGAACACCGCTGGAAGGCAGGCAGGTGACGCTGTTGGGAGGCCTCCTGGAGATTGCGAAACACGATCAGGATGTCCGGGCGATCAGTCGCCGCGAGCAAGCGGCCATACAGTTCGCCATTGGCGATCTCCGCGG
>JFJP01039157.1_pt1 | contig 25849 bp, 50 predicted proteins | sample 431651 | NCBI WGS metagenome assembly JFJP01 (sample SAMN02602958, study PRJNA72255) | Microbial mat metagenome, whole genome shotgun sequencing project. | biome: fresh water; feature: sink hole; material: water; isolation source: purple microbial (photo- and chemosynthetic) mats found in...
AAGAGTACATAGGTTGAATTTGCCGTTTAATACTGGTGGGAATGGATTTTACGGACACCGTATTATGTCAGCAGTTGGTCACTTAGTTCCACATGACTATATTTTATTTTTAGATCAGGATAACTGGTTTGATCCAACGCACGTTGAATCACTAATAGATACATGCGAAACAAAGCATTTAAATTGGGCGTATAGTTTACGCAAGATATGCAAAAAAGATAAACAATTTGTATGCATTGACAATTGTGAGTCGTTGGGAAAATGGCCTGTATATGAGAACAGTAACAGTTTTCTAATAGATTCAAGTTCATATTGTTTTTCTCGACAGTTTTTCTGCAATGTGGGCCATTTATGGCATCACGGATGGGGCGCGGATCGCCGATTTTACACGCTACTTAAAGAACAACTAAAAACTAAATATGATTGCACAAATCAATTCACGCTTAATTATAGGTTAGGCGGGAATGAGGGGTCAGTTAAAGAAGAGTATTTTATTTACGGTAATGCAGTAACCGCACTTCAATATAACCAAAATTACCCATGGGTTGTTGACAAAACCGTTCCATACTGTTATACTAGTTTACCGCAACAACTTAATTACTGAATCAAATGATTATTCAACATTTACCAATTGATGAGAAACGAACTTTGATTAACACTGCATTGCATAATGGAGAAGTTGTCGTTGAATTTGTAAAAGTTAATGGCGATCTTCGTAGCATGCCCTGTACTCTTGCAGAAGGAAAACTTCCGCCACAGCCAGTGCATGTAACAAATACAACTAATTCTATTGATTTTCCAAAGCCAAGAAAAGTAAATCTTGATACTGCGCGAGTATGGTGTACAGACAAGCAAGAGTGGCGCAGTTTCCGATATGACAGTGTTATTAGCATTGCTGAAAAAGGAGTATAAATGAAATTAGTTATTAATACTCTATCATCAACTTCGTCAGGTAAAAATTACAACTCGTATCTAGTAAAGTTGCCAAATTATTTTGATGTGTCAACAGTTGAAGAAGTTGTTGACAAAGCAAAGCATAAATTGCCTGCTGATGAAGTAGTCACTGAATATATGATGTACGGTGACTGGGTGTTAACAGTAGAGGAGCGGAATCAAATTGATTATTTTGGCAAAGTAACTCACTCTCCTACAGTTCTTAATTTAGATAATGAATAAAGATATTTCATTTTTCCGCAGTGTAGTAGAAACACGAATGAACAGATCATCTAATCCACAAATTCCAAGCTATGCCTATCGTGGGCAAAGTGCACGAATTCCAAGTTTAAACACTGGAATAGGCAATGCTACTTTGGCGCCGCAAAAAGTGTACACCGGGACAAAAATGCTTGGTATCGCAACGTTGCATAAAAGCAACGCAGTTCCAGTCTTTTCAGATGACGAAGCAGTAGCTATATCGTCAATGCGGAGATAAATCATAAAACCATTGACTTATGTGCAATTTGGCTGTATAATACACACATAAGTTAAACAACTTGGAGTTAATATGAAAAAGATCGTACTTTTGGCCACCTTGCTTGCTGCAAGCTTCTCTGCCGTTGCAGAAGGCCGTAATCCAGTGCCAGGTATTCCTGGATATGATTACACGTACAGCAAAGGTCACCGTCCAGTGTGGGGTCATAATGATCGTAATCGTTGGATTGCTCCCGCTATCATTGGCGGTCTTATTGCATATACTATTATTAATGGGCAGCGAGTCCCAGTGCAACCTGCACCTGAGGTAATTTACTACCCGCCTCCACCACCTCCTCAACCAGAGGTCATCTATGTCCCAGTTCCACAACCGCAACCACGTATTGAATACGTTGAGCGCCCAGTGTGGTACGAGTCATGCCGCTGCTGGCGTTGGACCATGGTCCCTGTCCAGTATTAAAAACATAGTGCCTCTGTAGCTCAGTTGGTTAGAGCAGTTGGCTCCTACATTTGTATAAATAAAATAAAGGAGTCAAATATGATTTGTTGCCACTGTCTTAAAGAACTAACAAATGCTCGTTCTAAACAACAGCATGAAATTAGATGCAAAGATAATCCAAATGCTATAAAAGTTACCTCAAGTTATGGAATGTTGGGGAAAAAAGGTGCAAACCAATTTAAATATGGTGCAGTAGTATCTGACAATACTAAGAAGAAATTAAGTGTAGCAGCTAAACATACAAACGCAGTGAGGTGGAGCGATCCCGCTAACAAAATTAAACAGTCAGTTGCAATGAAACAGGCAGTTGATCAGAATCCAGAATCCTATACATCTGCTAATCGTGGAAGGACCAAACAAATTATTGTTGATGGTATTAAATTACAAGGGCAGTGGGAGGTAGATTTTTACAATTGGGCCAAGGGTGCGGGACTGGAACCCGAACGGCCAACAATTGGATTTCATTATGAGTGGAACGGTACACATACATATTATCCAGATTTTTACATTAAATCGCTAGCGTTGTATGTTGAGGTTAAAGGTTACGAAACAGATAGAGATAGGGCCAAATGGTCACAATTTCCTAAAAAATTGTGTATAATTAAGGCTGCAGAAATAAAGAAAATACGACAAGGGTGTTTTATTGGACTCTAGCATAACGGTAGTGCCGAGAACTCATAATTCTTAAGGTCCGGATTCGATTTCCGGGGGTCCAACAAAGTATCTTTACAACTTCAAATCAAGGAAATTCATGTCATATCTTGCTCCAGTGTCAGTTATTCGCTATGTCCGCCCAATGTTCACGGACGGAAAACTTGCCAATCTTGGCGGAGTTACGTTTGTCTTTACTATGGACTACAATGTGCGTACTGTAAGCGTTCAGTTTGCTATTTGCTCGCCAAAGGATAACTTTGATAAAAAGGCTGGTATTGCGCATGCACTGACAACACCCGTCCGCGTATTTAATTTGGATTTGTTCCAAGCTTACGCTGATCAAACAGGCGGATTTGTGTCAGCGTATTTGCACATCGCATCTGCAGATGTAGTAACGGGTACATTGTCAGCCAATGAGCGAAATTTGCTTAAAAAGATGTCAGCCCAGCAACTAGTTGTTTAATATGGCATATCGTAAAGACATATCAAATAAATTTGGAAAATCGTTCACCCATTTTTCAGTGAGTGACGAAAAACAACAAGTTTTATTTGATTATGTAGTAAACGGTATGCCCCCTGGCAGCTTTTTTACAGCGGTTTTGTCAAATGATTTAATTAAAGCAGCAATGACCTCACACCCATTAAATCAATGGGGTGAGATAATTGAAATGTGCAAGTGGATCAAAAATATGTCCCCTTACAAATGCTGGGGCTCTGAAGAAAAGGTCGTAGCATGGCTTGCCTTGCCGCCAGATCAAAGAATTACTATTTGTGAAAACTGTAGTTTAGTTGCAACAACGTGGGATTTACTTAAAGAACCAGCGTGACAAATCACTGGATTTGCGTTATAATACTCGCATAAGTTAGTATTTAAGGAGTTTGAAATGCGTACTGTGTTTATGGGTGCTGAGAGGTCAGACGTTACTGACCGGTGGTTTGTTAAGTTTACTATGTTTAAGGGTGAGCCCGACAACGAGTATGTCAGTGGTGAAATTACTAGCGGAGCAGTATTTCCCACTAGGGAATCAGCAGAGTATGGAGCAAAACGAGCGTTGAAAACTCTTGCTGAAACAGGCAAATTCCCCAACATGTGCACTCTTTTTTAAATAAAGCACAATTTTTGTTAAAATAACGCAGAAAACCATTGACGAAATGGCATTTCTGCGTTATAATCAATGCTTAGACAGCAACAAACAAGGACTTTTAAATGGCACACGTTAGCAATGTAGTGTTGCCGTTGGTTGAGCACTTTAAAAGTGGCACCAAAGGTGGTTATGTAACTGTGAACGGCGCTTATTTTAAGAAAGATCGCAACATTCGTATTAGTGTTGCTTCCCCATCGGCTTATGATTTTGTTGCTGAAGATGAATATTTGGCTCAGAACGTTACCCTGACTCCTGTTAAAGCTGGTGTTGAAACTACTGCTACTGAAACAGACGAAGCAGTTATGGCACGTATTGCAGAGCGTTTTGACATTCTGCATGACATGACTAAAGCTTGCATCGAAGGTAACATCCGTGCAATGATTGTCACTGGTCCTCCTGGCGTTGGTAAGAGTTTTGGTATTGAAACTGAACTTGACAAAGCAGCAATTTTTGACCAAATCAGCGGCAAAAGAGTGCGGTCTGAAGTCGTTAAAGGTGCTGCTACTCCAATTGGACTGTATCAAAAGCTGTACGAGTTTAGCGACAAAGACAATGTGCTAGTGTTTGATGACTGCGACATGTTGTTTTATGATGACTTGTCTCTTAACTTGCTGAAAGCAGCGTTGGACACTTCTAAGCGTCGCAAAATTAGCTGGAACAGCGAGTCACATGCATTGACACGTGACGGTATCCCAAACACATTTGACTTTAAAGGGTCTGTGATTTTTGTTACTAACTTGAAGTTTGAAAACATCAAGTCTAAGAAACTGCAAGATCACCTGACTGCACTGGAATCGCGTTGCCACTATTTGGACTTGACGCTTGATACAGTGCGTGACAAATTGTTGCGCATCAAGCAAATCGCCGCAACTGGTGAACTGTTTAGTGATTACGAGTTTAGCAAAGAACAAGAAACTGAAATTATTGATTTCTTGTTTGCCAACCACACTAAACTCCGCGAAGTTAGTTTGCGTACTGCATTGAAGTTGGCAGACTTGTATCGTAGTTTTCCGACACGTTGGAAGAACATGGCTGCTACTACTGTTATGAAATCTGTTTGAAAGGCAATACCTTTAGCTGGGTGCAGTGATGCTGATTTGGCGTCACAAAATTTGTCTAAAGCAGCTGACCAATTTGAAATATCTCGTAGGGTAGTATTTTACAATGGCATTACTGGCGATTACATGCTAACAATTGAGGGACTTTGCTCGTTGGGTAACAAAGATCCAGCAAAGCAATTGTCCATTACATGCAAGACAGGACCTGATGCATTTAAAAAGCATTTTCTTGGACTGTCGGATAATGTCACTTATTTTGTTGAGCAGATTGAAGCAAGCAAAGTATCTACTTACCATTATAGGGTAATTTTCAAACCCTCTGTTATTGTGCCAGACATTGAGTTTAAATAAGTTGGTACGCAATTTTAATCTAAAGAAGAAGGACGCATTAGCGTTCTTTTTCTGTTACAGAGTATTTTAACCTATGCAATTTCAAAATATAGAAAATTATATTGAATTCCTTGCGGGTAGGATTAATCAAACAGGTAAGTCCACTCTCGTATGGGCTGCCAAGCCTCCAATTAACTTAGCATCGTATGATGTAGGTTTTATTACTAGCGTTGCTGATCAAATTTATATGAACGGTACGCCGTTGACTGACAGACAGGCAATGCTTGCTGAACGGTTAATTGACAAATATCAACGCCAGTTGCGCAGTGTTGGTATTGATCAGCCAGACCATAAAAATTATAGGCTAGGTATTAGAGTTGTTGACCGTGATCTTGGATTGTTTTTAAAAGATGACAAGATACATTTTAAATTTCCGTTTAACAGTAACACAATTCTTAAAATAAAAGAGTTTGCAAAAACGTCGCAGGGCGAAGTTTGCTGGGATAAAGAATCAAGGGCTTGGACATTTGCACTTACAGAATACAATCTAAGTTGGGCATACACAATGGCTACAAATAGCCAAAGTGCAGTAACGGTAGACCAAGAGGTCAAAGATTTGTTTGAGTTAATAGTTGAGGCAGAGCAAACGCCATACGAAATACAACTTAAAGTTGACAGTGCAAACTGTGGGTATATTGAAAACGGTCCCTCATCAATGATTGATTATATCAATGAGCATGTTGGATTTGATGACTTGCACAAGTTAGTTGATTACTCTGGGTCGTTAGCGTACTCAGTAAGTGATGATATAATTATAGCAATGGAACAAGTGTATGGAAATTCGTTTATTAAATTATGTGCAAATCAATCAATTGACTATACGCCCGCAACGTCAGACATTGAAGAAGTTCTTAAGTGGGCAAACATAGTTGGCCGGTCTCCAGTGGTAGTTTACAATCCAAATTTTGCAAAGCATAACAGGGAGTTGTTTGATAAGTATTTTACTGCTGAGGAAACGCAAGAGATTAAAGTTGGGTCTGAAACAGTTGAAATTGACCCAACTGCAAAATTAGTTTACACTAACAAGATACTATCAGATTTCCCTGGTCCAATCCCGTTGCTTATCTCGTATGCCAACTTAATGCATGGCGAAAGTAAAAAAGCGTTTTTAGCAAAAGCGTCTAAAGTAGTGTACTACTGTGAAAGATTACCAAAACGATGACAACTGCAAAAATAACAATCAAAGATGAAACTAATTGCAAGATAGAAAATTTAGATTTGTCTACACGCAAAAAGTTAGTTAATAAATTTAAATACGAAATTCCAGGAGTACGTTTCACGCCCGCAGTCAAGCTTGGGCGATGGGATGGTATGAAAGCGTTTGCCCAATTAGGTGGCAGCACTTACATTAATTTATTGCCAGAGATTTTACCAATACTAGACTCTGAGGGTTACGAAATAGAATTGAATGATGAACGTACATACAATACATCATTTGAATTTACAGAGGTAACAGAAACTAGTTACGCAAATACAGTTTGGCCAAAAGGGCACGAGCATGAAGGCAAACCTATTATGTTGCGTGACTATCAAGTTGAAGCTATAAACATCTTCTTAGGCAATACCCAGAGCATTCAATGTTTGGCTACTGGCAGTGGTAAAACAATTATGACAGCAGTCTTAAGTCACAAGTGTGAGCCTTATGGCAGAACTATTGTAGTTGTCCCAAGTAAGGATTTAGTAACTCAAACTGAGGCTGACTATAAAAATATGGGGCTTGATGTTGGAGTATTTTTTGGAACACGAAAAGAATACGATAAAACACACACCATTTGTACATGGCAATCGCTTAACTCTTTGTTTAAGAACACAAAGAATGGGGAAGCACAAATTCCGTTTGGTGAGTTTATCGAAGGGGTGGTGTGTGTGATGATTGACGAGGCGCATGGCATCAAAGCTGATGCATTGCTTGGTATGCTCACAGGTGTCATGGCACATATTCCAATTCGGTGGGCAGTAACTGGCACAATCCCTAAGGAAGAATTTGAAAAACGATCATTACAAGTTGCTATCGGGAATGTAGTTGGAACAATTAAGGCAAGTGACCTTCAAGAAAAAGGTGTGCTGTCAAATTGTCACGTCAACATTGTTCAGATGATTGACCATGTAGAGTTTAAGAATTATCAAGATGAATTAAAGTACCTACTAGATACCGACGACCGATTGAAGTTTATGGCAGGGCTTATACAGACAGCGAGCGCAGATGGTAATACTTTGGTATTGGTTGATCGAGTTGAAGCTGGCAAGGCATTAGCAGCAGCAATACCTGGCGCAGTCTTTTTAAGTGGTGCAACTAAGTCGGCTAATAGAAAAGAACAATACGACTCGATCGCGACTACCAACAATGGAGTAACTATTTGCACGTATGGGATTGCAGCAGTTGGGATCAATGTACCAAGAATTTTTAATTTGTTTTTGATTGAGCCAGGTAAAAGTTTTATTCGGGTTATCCAAAGTATTGGCCGAGGAATTAGAAAAGCTGACGACAAAGATTTCGTGAACATTTACGACATTACATCAACATGCAAATTTTCTAAGCGACATTTAACTAAACGCAAGGAATTTTACAGGGAGGCTAAATATAATTTTAGCATTGAGAAAGCTGAATGGCAATAATTGAAAATAAGTATTTTTATTGGTACTACAAAATAGTTAATTCGTTGCATGGTCGAGTTAAATTCACTGGAAGTGAGCGACATCATATTGTCCCGAAGTCGTTGGGCGGAACGAACGAAGATACAAATTTGGTTTACCTTACACCACGTGAACATTTTGTTTGCCATTTATTACTTGCTAGATTCACTGATGGTCGTGACAAGAAATTGATGGACTTTGCAGTAGGTAAATTTATTCAAAGTTCTCCAACGCAGCAACGAAAATTTACGTCGTGGGAATATGCAAAAATTCGTGAATCTATTAGATCTGCAAGGTCAGGTAATACGCATTCAGTTGAGACTAAGCGTAAGATGAGCGCAGCAAAGAAAGGTAAAGCCCCGCCTAACAAGGGGCAACGAGGAGTTTACTCTCGCACTAATGAATTTAAACATAATTTATCTATTATGCATACTGGTAAAAGTTTGGTTGATAGATATGGGGAAGAAAAAGCAAAAGAAATACGAGATAAAATATCGAATAGTAAACTCGGCAGCCCAAGCGGGATGCTCGGTAAAACGCACCCATCCAAAGGAAAAACTGGAATGTGGAAACTGTCTGACGAGGGTAAACGACGGGTTAGTGATGCAAGGAAAGGAATGCAATTTTCCGAAGAGCATTTAGCGAATTTAACAGCAGCTAACATTTTAAATGGCAAGGCGCGCCGAGGAAAAAAACAAGAATTGGCAACGTGCACCCATTGCGGTAAAGTAGGTGGGGTCGGCGCTATAAACAGATATCATAATCATAATTGTAAATTCAAATAGCCTATTCTATTGCAAAAGCGGCTTGGCAATAGTATAATAACAACAGTATAGGAGCAATTATGAAGTTTAAACCAGAAGACAGAGTAGAAAAAATTGGCGGCAGCTACCAAGCAGTGGGTACCATTAAAGCAGCATGGCTAGCTGATGATGGCACGCCAAGATATGTATTTCGGTTCGACGTTCCTAACGGAATGCTGCATATTTTTAATGAAACGCAACTTGCAGAATATGTGGATAAGGTCTCAGAATGAGAATACTTACTTTAGAAAATCGTTCGTTTGAGATGACGGAAATTCCAGATGAAGTTGACGACTTACGGTTTTGTGTATTTGACAACAGCAACCCAAAGGAACCCGACTACTTTTTTATCCCATTGATATTTTTGGAAAGTTTTAATAGTCCTGCGCTGGTACTTAAAATTGGAGAATCAGTGATTCGTATGCCAGTGGATTGGCAGATATTAATTGGTGAGTCTGATTTGGGCGATCTTGAAGTAGTACCTCTTACTAGCATTAACGATCGTGGGTTTAGCGCGTTTGAGTTTAACCCATTGACGTCGTTTAAACCAACGTTTAAACCAATTGAGGTTGTGGACATTTACCAAGATGTAAAGTGGTATTTTCCAAAATTAAAGCCTGGTCAAATGCTTGCGGTCCCTTTGTCAGAGCATGCAGATAAACCAGAGTGTGTATATTTTGTTAAAGATATTTCACGGCAATCAGAAGTAGTAGATTATCAAAAGGCTTGGTAAAATGAGTTTTGAGACCTCCGTTCACCCAATTGCTATTAGATTGCAACTGCCAGATGTTTGGCCTAAAGTATGTGATTGGAGTAAATGGTTTGCGTGGAGGCCAGTGTATATACATAAAAACTTACACTGGATGCAATATGTATACCGTAGGAAACTCATATATAGAGAAGATGTTGCGGTTCGGGGAGTACACGAATACGGAACACTATTTGATGTAATGCTGCCTAAAATATGAGTGAAGAAATACATAAAACACCAGGGCGTGAAGTAACATTGCATGATCAAATTATGGAGTCTAAAATGTGGGGTGAGATACGACGGCTAGCTCCGTCTCATCCTGCTTTACAAGATGCACTTGACCGTGTTATAGTTATATACAACTTAGTTAAGGAACGTAAATGAGTGACAAATTGACTATACGATCAGAGATGGCTGCTCTTGACGGTAAAGATCGTGAATTTTATGACAGTTTGACTGATGAGGAAAAGAAAAAGTTTAGTGTATTTTTGATGATTAGATATGGTGCAACTGTGACTGGCATCCCAGATTTGCAAGCATACTATTTGCAAGCAACTAATCAACGTCTTAATAAAAATTTCTTTGAAATTGGCAAGCAGCATGAAAAACTAAATTGGCTTGCAGCAACTACAGTTAGTCCAGGAATGGGGAATCAAAATCATCAATGGATTCCAAATAAAAAGAAAGACGCAAGTGCTAGCAACAAAACAGTAAAATTTTTGCAAAAGATATATCCACATGCAAAAGCATCTGACATTGAGTTGTTAGCGGCAATCAATGATGTAAAAACATTGAAGGCTTATGCCAAGGACATGGGGATGACGCCAGAACAAATTAAGAAAGAGTTAGGTTAAATGCAACTAGAGATGGCAACTGAGAAGATTCTTTGCAAATATTGCGGCAAAGAATTTAGACGCGAGTCGACTCTTCTCGCACATCAGTGTGAGCCTAAGCGTAGATGGTTGCAGGAAAAAGAAACTGGCGTTCAATTCGGCTTACGTGCATACTTGCATTTCTATGAAACTATGCAAGGTAGTGCTAAGAATAAGTCGTACAAAGATTTTGTTACAAGCAGTTATTATTCAGCATTTGTAAAATTTGGCCAGTACATTGTACAAATCCGCGCAGTGAACCCGCATGCGTATATTGATTGGACTATTAAAAATGTTAAAAAGTTAGATCAATGGACTAAGGAAATTCATTACGAAACTTTTTTATATGAGTATTTGCGTAAAGAGCATCCAAACGATGCCCTTGATCGTTCTTTCTCTGAGATGCAGAAATGGGCTGATAGCGTAGAAAAACCGTTTAACACTATATTTGCTGAAGGCGGGTTTAATAAAGTTTGCAACATGATTACGAATGGTCGCATAAGTCCATGGATAATTTATAACTGTGACAGTGGTGTTGAATTTTTGTCTAAGTTAAGTGATATTCAAGTCAAATTGGTGTATAAATATATTGACCCAGATTTCTGGCAGCAAAAGTTTAAAAATTATGTTGCTGATACTGAATTTATAAAATTAGTGCTTCTTGAAGCGAAAGTGTAACATGAATAAAGAACGTTTTGTCCATTATAAAGTTGGTGATTCCGATATTGATTCCACTCATTGGATATTATTGACAGGACTGAGTGATATAGTTGACTCAATTAAAAGCAAAGACAACTATCCTCCAATGACAGAAAAGTTAGTCATCAAGTTTCAAACTTTGCTTAATACATTTAACGAACACTTAATGGAAGAAGAAGGGTTTATGCTTGACTCAAAATATCCGTATATTCAGTATCACATGGATGAGCACAAGAGGATGCATACCGTAATAAACTCTTCGCTGGTAATGCTGACAGAAAAACCAACAACATCGTCAACTATTAATGCAGCAAATGCGTTAGGGGAATTGTTTGAGTACCATATTGATTATATTGACCGCCAATTTTTCAGTTGGGTGCAAGAAAACAACATTTTACTCGACAAAACTAAGTGAATCTGCTATACTGTAACTTGTTTAACATACAAGTACATTAACATGACACGGGCACAACAAATTGGCATTACTGAAATGTCACTGACTCAATTGCTTGCGTTATCGTACTCTGATATAATTTTGCGTATTCGCAGCGGTGAATGGGACTTGGATCAATTCTCAAAATGGGCTGAAGATAGGCTCAACTGTGCGTACGGCGATGGGTATGATGAGGGGTACACCGCAGCAGAGGATTATGCTGAAGTTAACCGAAATAGTGCACTTTTTTGCCAATGATGTTATAATTAAGACATAAATAAACATGTAGGAGATAGACTCCTGCTGTCATTTATATATTTTAAAGGATTTTTAAAATGTCAAACATCATACTCAACTCTGACTCGTACAAGTACAGTCAATTCAACCAATACCCACTAAATACTGAATACGTTTACTCGTATATCGAATCACGTGGAGGCACGTGGCCAGCAACAGTATATTTTGGGCTTCAGGCTTTCATCAAAGAATACTTGCTAACACCAATTACTCAAGAAAACATTGACGAAGCAGAAGCAATCATTACCGCCCACGGCGAACCCTTCAACAGAGAAGGTTGGCAATATATCCTTGACACGTACCAAGGAAAATTACCAGTTGTTATTAAATCGGCTCCAGAAGGATCCGTTATACCTACAAAAAATGTCCTCTGCACAATTGAAAATACTGACCCGAGAGTGTGGTGGCTTACTTCCTTCCTTGAAACCGCCTTGCTAAGGGCAGTGTGGTATCCAACAACTGTAGCAACAAACAGCTACGAATCTAAAAAAATTATTCTTGACGCACTGGAGAAAACAGGTGATCCCTCTCTTATTGATTTTAAACTGCACGATTTTGGTGCTCGTGGGGTTTCTTCTATGGAATCTGCCGGGCTGGGTGGCGCAGCGCACCTCATCAATTTTATGGGGACTGACACTGTATCTGCTCTTGTTTGTGCTCGCAAGTATTACAACGCTGACATCGCTGGGTTTTCTATACCTGCAATGGAACACTCTACCGTAACAAGTTGGGGTCGGGAAGGTGAGGTAGATTCTTACCGCAACATGGTAAAGAAAAACGCAAAGCAAGGTGGATTGTTTGCGTGTGTGTCAGACAGTTACGACATCTACAAAGCCTGCGAAATGTGGGGTACAGTGTTGAAACAAGATGTCCTAGACTCTGGTGCAACTTTAGTTGTTCGTCCAGACTCTGGAGACCCTTCCACTGTTGTAGTTAAGTGTCTGTACATCCTGGAAAAATACTTTGGTTCAAAAGTAAATGCAAAAGGATTCCGTGTACTTAACAATGTACGCATTATCCAAGGTGATGGGATTGACCACGCTAGTATCCACTCCATCCTATTCTGCATGGAAATTGCAGGATTTTCAGCAGACAATGTTGCGTTTGGTCAGGGTGGTGCACTGCTGCAACAAGTAAACAGAGACACAATGCAGTGGGCAATGAAATGCTCTGCTATTGGAATTAGTGAAGATCAGATGCGATTTGATGGGGAACACTACTTTCCAGAGCATGAAGTTTTAGTTTGGCATGACGTGTACAAAGATCCTATTACGGATTCTGGCAAACGCTCCAAACGCGGCCGCGTAACACTGTGGGAGTCTGGTGGTGAGTATGAATCTTCTGTAACCCAGCCTACCCGCTGGGTAGATAAAGGTACAGTGTGGAAAGAAGTGTTGGTTGAAGTATTTCGTGATGGCGAAATGAAAAACGAAATTACATTTGATCAAGTTCGTGCTAACGCAAGGAAGTAATTATGGCTTCAATGGCTGAGGAATTTGCTAAATCACGCTACACACCAAAATACGAGTTTATGGCTCGTGTAGAAGGGAGATACAAAAATATCCCCTTCGTTGGCAGTGTTGGCAATGACACTGTAATCAGTGAATTGGATGGCCCAGTTTACCATATACATCTTGACCTGCCAATGAAAGTTGGCGGCAAGTACATCTATAACATATTTTGCAAGCACAGTGAGATCAAAGGTCTCAAGCGGAGAACATAATGAGTACACAATACGACACACTAGTTTTTATTGGTAGATTTCAACCAGTACACAAGGCGCACGAAGAAATTATTCGCCGTGCTACATTGTTGGCTAAACAATTAATTATTATTGTTGGGTCAGCAAAACAGCCGCGTACATATAAAAATCCGTGGACAAGTCACGAACGCAGAATGATGATGCAAAATGTTTGTGACTCTCTTAACACTGGGAATTGCAACATTCGCATTGAAGAAAATACTGACTCAATTTACAATGATCAAGCGTGGGCTGCAAGGATACAATCTATTGTCCGCAAACATACTGAACTTGGTGACAAAGTTGGGATCATTGGACATAAGAAAGATGAAACAAGTTTTTATCTTGACATGTTCCCACAATGGAAACTTGAGCACGTTGAATTAATTGAGCCGTTGCATGCATCAAATATTCGTGATTTGTATTTTAAGAAAAATGCTAACATGAATTTTCTGCATACTGTGCTACCACAACCAGTGTTTCGTTTGCTAGAGGGTGGTATGGGTTCTCCTGATTACGAGCAAATAATTCGTGAGCGCGAGTTTATTGAAAAATACAAACTTCAATATTCATCACTGCCGTATGCACCAGTGTTTGTTACCGTTGATGCAGTGGTTGTATGCTCTGGTCACGTTCTTATGATTAAACGTAAATCAGAACCTGGGAAAGGGCTGTGGGCAATGCCTGGTGGTTTCCTTAACGCGGATACTGATACGAGTGTGCAAACAGCAATGATTCGTGAACTTCGCGAGGAAACTGGAATAAAAGTACCTGTTCCTGTTCTTGTTGGGTCAATTAAAAAGTCTAGAGTATTTGACGCAATTGGTCGAAGTGCTCGTGGCAGAACTATTACCCACTGTTTTAGGATTGACTTGCCGTCTGGAGAGTTGCCCAAAGTTAAAGGATTGGACGACGCAGAAAAAGCGCAATGGATTCCAATTGCTGAGTTGGATAGCAATACATGCTTCGAAGATCATTACGAAATTATCGTTGCTATGTTGGGGTGAAAATATGAAGATTGTGTCAGCTGGGCCATTTTTAGCCACATATTGCAATAAATGGCAAATATATATTCGTAAATTTGATGATGACAAAATTGAATGGTCAATGACTTCTGGTGCTATCTTTGCGTCACAAGAGTCAGCGACTACTGCCATTAGTGTTTTAGTTGAAGAAATGACGAAAACGGGTGAGCCATTATCAATGATAGATGTGTTAAAAGTGCAAAAATACATTGACAATGAGCAAATTTAAGCATATAATATGTTTATCATACAAACCGAAAGAGTATTATGTTAATGGCGATTGTGTATGGTTGCTTGTTTGCTGTTCTATGCTGCATGTTATCCAAAGTTGTTGAAATTGTAAATGAGCATTTTTTAACTTAACTAAATGGAGAATATTATGGGTAAAAGTAAATCTGAATCAAAAGTTGAAAAAGTTGAAAAAGTTGAGACTCAAGAAAGGCAACGCGAGTCTGCAAGGGATGATGTTCATGGTAAGAAAGACGACGATCATGGTAAGAAGGATGATGTTCATGATAAGAAAGACGTAAAAGAAAATAACTCGCACGATAACCGTAGTGAGCGTGACGAACATGATAATCGTCATGACAACCGTAGTGAGCGTGACGAACATGATAATCGTGATCACTCAAAATCACATGACTCATGCGACAACGTAGTAACACCTCCACCACCTCCAGTGGAAGCTAAACCAACAGTAGCCGAGACTCCAGTTATTGCAACTGAAACACTAGTGACAACTACAGTTGACACAGTTACTACAGTTACAACAGTTGAGACACCTATTGCTGGTGCAGCAAAAACTGTGCTTAGTTTTGAAAGTGCTGCTGATTTTGGTGTTACTCCAATGTCACATGTTCAAGGTACTGCTGCTCCCACCACTGCAATTGTGACAGATCAATTCTTGGACCAAGGTGTCTTAATTTCTGACGCTGCGGTTGTTAACAGTGGATTTGGTCACGCCGCATCTGGGTATAACACAATTGCAAGTATTAACATCAATGATGTGCTTGACTACGATGAGCCAATTACGTTTACGTTCATGGCTAAAGAAGAAGTTACTGTAACTACAACTACAGTAGTGACAGAGTCTGTAGCAACTACCACAGTAACGACAAGTGACACGTCGACGACTGACCCAGTTGTAATTGCTAGCGACACGCAAACTGATGTTGCTGTTACCACTGCAACTGAAACGACGACAACTACTCAACTAGTAGATGGCACAGTTGACTACTTTGCGTATACTCCTGATCGTTGGGGTAGTAGCGGTAACACTGTGACTATTACTGCATATGATGTTGACGGTGGACAAGTTGGTCAAGTTGCGTACACTGAAACTGGTTCCATTTACACACCAATTGTTCTTACTGGTGTTGGCGAATTTCATAGTGTCACAGTAGATCAAACTTTGAACGATCCAACGTCTGGCGGTATCGCATTGGACTTGATTACATTTGGATCGATTGATCCAGTACAAAGTCTAGTTAACCAACTGGTTACGCAAGAAACTGTCGTGTTTTAATTGTTAGTTAACCAAATAATAAATACCCAGCTCAATGTTGGGTATTTATTTATGGAGATATATGTCTAAGACAATTATGATAGTTGACGATTCGTCAAGTTTAAGAACAGTAGTTAAAATGGCTTTGGTTGCTGCTGGGTACAGCGTAGTTGAAGCAAGCGATGGAAAAGAAGCATTAGCGTTAATGCAAGGTCCATTGGTTAATATGATTATAAGTGACGTAAACATGCCAGGCATGGGTGGATTGGAATTTGCAGCAAAAGCAAAAACTATGCCTGGGTATAAGTTTATACCAATTTTAATGCTTACCACTGAAATTTCACCATTGAAAAAAGATGTTGCAAAGGAAGCTGGAGTAAAAGCGTGGATGACTAAGCCTTTTTCACCACATTCTTTAATAAACGCAGTATCAAAATTTTGTCCAATATAAAATGAAAATTATTAAAGGTGATCTTCTCCAACTTGCTGAGCAAGGTGAGTTTAATGTAATTGTGCAGGGGTGTAATTGTTTTAATACTATGGGAAGCGGAATTGCACGACAAATTCGTGAAAAATATCCTGCCGCATATGATGAAGATTGCAAAACTGTTCGCGGGGATTACAACAAGCTAGGCAATTACACGCTATTTGCTACAGATAAATTTGCCATAGTTAATGCATATACACAATATGGGTTTAACACTGGCGGAAACAATGAAGATGTTTTTGCTTATGCATCGTTTGCGTTAATTTTGCAAAAACTAGCTCATCAATATCCGTATGGTAATTTTGGATTCCCAAAGATTGGTTGCGGTCTTGCTGGGGGTAACGAGCAGGTTATAATGCAAATGATTCAAGAATTTTCTGATGTCATTGCCCATTCTGGTGGGACAGTAACAGTAGTTGAATTTGACAAATAGCAATGGTAATTACCATTTCTTGCCCAATTACATGGCATAGCAGGGTAACATGGATAGAAAAGAATTGCTACGGCGCAGTAGACAGAACTTGCTGGGCTGCATGGCAAATTGGGTATGACGACATATATTATGAAGTCAATGATTGTGACGCAATGTTTTATTATTTAATATGGTAGCAAACACAATTGACCAAGACTTGCAAGATTTCCTATTCCAAGATTTTTGCCGATGCAAAATAAAAACTAATGAAATCGAGGCAATTGAAAGTTGGTGTAATGAGCAATTTGGGATAGGAAATTGGGAATACACTTGGGATAATAAAGTGGATATTTTTAGCTTTAGCAACGACGGTGATTCAACTTTATTTTTGTTGAGGTGGGCATGATACCGCATGATCACAATTATAAGGTTAGCATACCATTGCTTCCGCCAGGCCGTTATGGTATAAAAGAACGTATTTCTGAAATTCAGAAAATAAGTGACTGCTTAGATTCGATCGTTGACTGGATACCTGACCAGTATTCAATGAATATACACAGTTCAGGCACTATTCTTGATGTATGGTTTAAAGAAGATCGTCATGCCATGATGTGTGCGTTGGGTTGGTTATGAAAATTAAAGTAGACACAATTCGGCAAGCGTGGAAAAATGCGAAAACTTCATTTGTGGAAGATTGGCTCCCTAAACAGAAACTCATAAACAACAATCAATTTTGGGTAGATTTTGGTAACTATCATGGTATAAAAATTGAAATAAACGACTATATGATGGGGTTCCCACGCATTGACGAAGTAGAGTTTGACACTGAACAACATTATTTGTGGTTTTTAATGAGGTGGTCATGAAGTTAGCACAACCGTTAATTGCCAGATATAAAAACATTGATGAAACATTTAATTATGTTGCATTGACTAATGTAGGTATAATAACTGATCGATGGCATTGGTGCTTAACTCAGTTTGGTGCAGCAGGTAACAAGTGGCATTGTGATGCTAATTACAATTTTTATTTTAAACATGAAAGCGACTTTATTTGGTTCTCGATGAGGTGGCCATGAAAAAGCCCAAAAAGAAAAAACCGAAGTTTATCAATGCAATCGCGGAAATTTCTGTTATTGAAAATAAATTGGGCATCCTTCCGTATAAATTTGAGTTAAGTAAGTATACGTGGGACGAGATTACTGGGATGGTTGATTGGTGCGATTCTAATATGGTAGCTGGCTCATGGCGGTTATCCAAAAACTATCCTGGCGCAATGTATTTTTTAAATGGGTTAGATTTAACTATGTTTACACTAGTATGGGCAAAAAAATGAATATGAAATTCACTAAAGAAGAAGCAAAAATGTTTTTGCGTAAGGTGTATAAAACTGCAACTATTGAGATTACTGACAATACAGAAAAAGAGCATTTGCTTACGTTGTTTGCTCTACTAGACCCAATTGACGAATCCAATAACCAACATTCTTTTTGCGAAACATATGACATTGGTGGTCAAATTTATGACGTAACCTCATTTGATGATGGTATGCCTGACATACGGCGTCATTGTACGTGGGAAGAAATTGGGTTATGAAATATTGGAATAAAGACAAGGCAATCCGCCAAAAATGGGCAACTGCTCCAGCACCAAATATCCGTGACGTTAAAGAAGCTAAACGATGGTGCCAGCAAAACGAAAGCAGCGGCAAATTTTATTGCCATTACACTAACACACGGTGGTGGTTTGAAAAAGACAGCGATGCTACTTTTTTTGCACTAAAATGGGGAAGCAAAGGTAGTTGACACCTTTGAACGGTTATGCTATAATATGATTTATTAAACAAATTGTATTATGAAAGTAAATCAATCTGGGCTAATTGTTGATGATGTAATTGAGGATTTTGAGCACTTCAAGTTATTGCTTGATGTGACAAAGTTGTTTGACATACATCCTCCGCGCCCAATATTTAAGTTCACAGATGCAATTGATCCTGCGGATGCAGAAATTATTATACCAGAATTTAAGGAATACACGTAACTATGGAAGAAGTTTACAAGCGAAAAATGGCGTCAATTCGTAGAGTTGACGAAGTTGGCCCTATCCCTGACGCAGATGCAATCGAAGTTGCTACTGTTGGCGGATGGAAGGTTGTGCAGTGTATTGTGAGATTGACTCATGGATTCCTAATACGGTTGCACCGTTTTTAACCAAGCCTGGCCACTTTCCTAAGGTGTATAACGGAGTAGAAGGCCAAAAACTTCGCACTGTTCGTCTGCGCAAGCAAGTGTCACAAGGATTGCTACTGCCAATGTCAGTGCTGGTCATTGACTATGACACTGCGCCTGGGGAAATTTGCATTTCGTCAGAATTTATTCCAGACTCTGCATCTGGTGCTTGCGTTGTTGATATGGTTGGTGTGGATGTGTCTGACATTCTTAACGTTCAGAAGTGGGAAGCTCCTCCTGAGTTTACCTCTGCTGATGCGCGTGGAACATTCCCGTCATTTATTATCAAAACAGATCAAGAGCGAGTGCAGAATTGCTATGGTAAAATGTCTGAACTGTTTGAGACTACTACATGGGAAGAAACTGAAAAGTGCGAAGGTTCGTCAATGACTGTTTACCAAAGGTTTGGTGACTTTGGCGTTTGTTCTCTTTTGGAAAATGGCAATTGCACTGGATCTTAAAAATAAACTAATGACGTTGGGCACTAACATTGCAATTCAAGGTGAACTGTGCGGCCCTGGAATTCAAGGCAACATCTACAATCTAACAAAGCACATGTTCTTTGTGTTTGATGTGTTTGATATTGATAAATTTGAATACTATGCACCAGATGAACGCAGAGCACTTACTGCTCAACTTGGATTAACTGATGCACCTGTGTATAAAAAGGATGTGTCTTTAGCTGGAAAGACTTGTGCTGAGTTGCTTACTGATGCTGATGGTCAATCTGTGCTAGGCCTTATTGGTTGCCTACGTGAAGGAAAAGTATATAAGGCAAACGCTGGTCGAACTCGTATTTCGTTTAAGTGTGTTTCTAATAAATACCTACTTGGTGCAAAGGAATAATAAAATGTTTGATTATCAACGCTTTGACAAAGATTTTGAAAACTCTAGGAGATTAGTAAATTTTATGATTAAAGCAGCAATTGCGTTTATCGCGGTAGTTTTTTGCTGCATTGTGGCTTTTTGGATTATCGTCAGTTCTTATGCTATTAATACGTCTATGCAAATTGAGAAAACTGGATTAAAATCTGTGGTTGAGTCAATATGGTGCGGTGAAAATAAACAATGCTTAGGAAAATAATGAACATTACACTTGATAGTGGCACTGCTGATCGAATTACTAGGTTAACATTAACAGAGCATATTGAACTTGTTAAAGACAATATCTCAATGTTAGCCCGTGCAGATTGTCTTGACCCGCATAAAAAAGAAGACCTTAATGATGATATTGTTTTGCTAGCAAGCTTAGAACGTGTTGCTAGATATTTCGGATCATAATGATAGTAGCAGAAGTAACTCATAAACACTGTTCATATGAGAACGATATGGATATGCTTGAATGGTGTACTCAAATGTTTGGTAAAGCTGCTTTAACACGTGACAATGCAGAGGCAGGAAGACAATCGTGGGTTGCAATTTTTCATCATGGTTATAGTTCCTGGCATTTTGCTAAGGAAAAAGATGCCACACTGTTTGCTTTAAAATGGGGATCTACATGATCAATGTTTGTATTTTAGAAAAAGATGACGTAATTCGGCCAACGGATTGGTGCAGGCCGTTGGCTATTACATCAATGTCAGGTGGCATGAGTGATAGTTATTCGTTTAAAAATTGCTATAGCGGAAAACCAGAGAATAATGTAGAATGGTGTTTGGCAGGGATCACTTTTGGTGAATGTTGGTTTCGTAAGCCTACTACTCTTAAAGAACTTTGGAAAATTATGGATAGCAGATACGAGTTTGTGCGCGGCGAAGTGCCAACATCACATCAAATTAATTTAAAGGAGTATAACGTATGAGTTGGTGGCCATTTTCTTTGTTTAGTTTCAAACGTAAGTATGAGTATCAACCTGAGTATCAATCTGATTATCAACCTGATTATCATGAATACAAGACATACACAAATCAACCTCCAGAAACAATGTGGACAACGACGTCAACTACAACTCGAAGTAAACCATTTTACTATTGCTCAAGACCTGCTAGACGCTGGAAAAGATAATGGCGTTTTCCTCATTTCAATTTAGAGTGTCAGTTGATGTTGACTCAAAAGAAATATATCAGTGGTGTTCTGATACGTTTGCTACAGGTTATTGGGGGCAAATGTTCAATTTTGTTGGGGGACCTTCGACGTATTGTTTCTTTTACGAAAAAGACGCCACTTTGTTTTTACTGAGGTGGCCTGATAAATGATAGTCAACACTGACATTGACATTGACTTTGGAAATCGCAACGAGGCGTTGCTACATCTAAAACATGTCGCTGCAAGTATTGTTAAAGGTAACGAAACAATTAACAAGCATGCAACTGGTGTATACTTTACAGAAATACCACATGATGTAAATGGGCAGGCTACTATTGATTATAAGGATGCTGAAGAGCGAGGGTATTTTAAAGTTGATTTTTTAAATGTGTCTGTGTACGAGCAAGTTAAGTCTGAAACACATCTGACAGAATTAATGCTAACTGAACCACCTTGGACTAACCTACTTGAAGAAGATTTCTGCAAGCAAGTTATACATATTGGCAATTATCATTGGATGATTAAAAATTTGGCAGAGCCAATAAACAGTATTCCACGCCTAGCAATGTTTCTAGCACTTATTAGACCAGGTAAAAAGCATTTAGTTGGCAAAACTTGGAAAGATATTTCTGCAACTATTTGGGATAAGACTGATGAGGGGTATGCTTTTAAAAAAGCACATGCTGTAAGTTACGCCCACTTAGTTGTAGTGCACATGAATTTGCTGAACAGTAAATGAAAATAGTGTTTCTTGACGGAAGCGACGGAAAATATTATAAAACTTTTTCGTGGTGGAATAAAGTTTTGTATTCTATGCGAGCGCGGCACGAAACGTTTCGTGATTTTTATGAACGCATTGAAGATGAATTAGGCTGTAAAGTAGTAAAGGATTTCAATGATGTACCGCCACTGATATCTGTTGAAGTCCCTGACGAAACATTGTCTATGTTACTGTTAAAATTCCCGCCTTAGGGCATTTTTCTTACTAAAGTAATTGATCGTCTTTTACTGCGGCGTAACGAAATTTCTTTAAGACTTACATACGGCCCAACTTTTATATCTACGTCTTTGGAATTAAAAGTTTTAAGCGTGGGCCTAAACACTGACCATTCTTGTTTTAAAAATACATTTATTGGCACTAGTCTATTGCTTTCCCAGTACCAAACTTCAGCTAGCTGTAGGAATGTGATCTTTTGATCTTCAGTTTTAAGCATGCTAAAATCGTAAATAGTAGTAATAACATCATCAACATTTTGAACGACACCAATATAATCATTACCACCGTACGTTAAGTAAGTGAGCATTGGATAGCTTTTAAGAATTTCCAAATTTATCATATTGAATAGTTGCAAAAATTAATCATGTGTAGTCTTTCATTCACTGTTTATTTAGTGTTTTGAAAGAACCAGATACTCTTTTGATAAATATAATTATGCAAACATTAGATTGTTATTACTACCACAACTCAGTTGAAGTTCAGTTAAATTCTGACCCAACTCTTAATTTAAGGAATCGTGTAATGTACCAACGCACATTAAAAATCTACAAGGGAATCGACAATGTAGTGCGATTTACTTTTAAAAATTCTGACCAAAAACCCGTTAACATAACTGGTTGGGTAGTGACGTTTAACTTATTGTCAGATGAGATAGGCGCAGTAATTGTGTCTAAGACTGGAACACCAATTGACTTGATTAAAGGTATTATTACTTTTACGCTTGATGAGTTAGATCTAATAGATTTAGATAATGAATTTTATAATTACAGCCTGTCAGTCACTGACCCAAATGGATCAGAACAGGTAGTGTACGCAGATGATAACTATACTGCCCGTGGGTTAGTGCAAGTGTTGTCTGGGCACTATCCAGAATTTAGATCGAGTGTGATCGTTAGTTTACCAGCAAGTAGCAATAACGTCGTTACTTCATCTGCCGTAACATCAAATACTAAAGCACGTATGAAGAGCCCACACCATACAGCACAGTTTAACTTTAATGATTTTACTGGAAATGTCGACGTTCAAGGCACTCTTGACTCGTTGCCAGCAAATGGTGCAACAGGCGGCAATACAAGCGTTAGCTGGGCTACCGTATCATCACTTGGGTATGCAAATCAAACTGTGCCAGATTATTGCAACTGGGAAGGTGTGTTTACTGCGGTACGCTTTGTAGTAACGCCGCAGCCAGATTTGACTGGTAACATTGGGTCAGTCACTGAAATTTACTATCGACCGTAAAGTTTGACTGATCACTGCATTACTGTATAATTACAGTATGTCATTGAACTCTATCCAAAATTCTGTCCTTGCAAATTGGCGGGGAAAACAAAATTCAAAAGGTTGGATAAGTGGCAATGCTGTTTGCTGCTTGCACAATAATGAATCCGCGGACACACGTGGGCGTGGCGGAGTTATTATAAATCCTGATGGCGGGGTAAGCTATTCTTGCTTTAACTGTAACTTTCGGACTGGTTATGTTCCAGGTTACCCATTACCATACAAATTTAGAAAATTATTAAGTTGGCTAAATGTTGACGATTTAGAAATTCATCGGCTAGCAATTGATGCCCTTCGTGAAAAAGAACGACAAGAACTTCTTGGTTTGGTTAAGCCAGACAAAAAAGAAGAAATAAAAACTAATTTTAAGAAACATGAACTACCACCCGAGTCAATGAGTTTTTTGGCTACTGCTGAATGGTACGAGCTTAAAGGCAGTTGGGAATTTAGTAACCATTTTGTCGAGTCGGTAAAATACATTGACGATCGTAAAGTAAGTATGCAAACTTATGACTTTTATACCACTGAGCATGCAGGGTATAAAATGAATAAGAGAGTTATAATTCCATTTACTTGGAGGAATGAAGTAATTGGGTACACTGCACGATCAATTCATGACAGTGTATTACCGAAGTATGTAACTCAAGTGGATTCTGGTTATGTGTTTAATATGGACAAACAGCAACGTGATTGGAAGTTTGTTATAGTATGCGAGGGCATTTTTGATGCACTAAGCGTCGACGGCGTTGCAGTTATGAAATCAGACGTAACCCAACAGCAAGTTGAACTAATAGAGAGCTTGGATAAAGAAATTATAGTAGTTCCGGACTGGAATAAATCTGGGGCAAGATTAATAGATGTCGCTCTTGCAAACAAATGGTCTGTAAGTTTCCCTGTGTGGGCTGAAACATGCACTGATATTAATGAAGCTGTTGTAAAATACGGTAAGTTATTTGTGCTAACTACAATACTGGATAGCGTAGAGCGTAGCCAGTTGAAGATTAAACTATTGAAAAAGAAATATGGCAATTAAAAATTATACAGAAGATTTACAGCGTTTATTTTTGGAGATGATGATTGACTCTCCAGAAAATTATGTACGAGTGCAAAACATTTACAATGCTGACAATTTTGATAGGTCGTTACGAGACACTGCACTTTTTATAAAGGATCATGCTAACAAATTTAAAACTATGCCCACGATTGAGCAAGTAAATGCGGCGTGCAGTGTTAGCCTTAAATCAACTACTGGTCTTGGAAAAGACCATTACAATTGGTTCTTGGAGGAGTTTGAAGGGTTTGCTAAACGTAAAGAGCTAGAACGTGCTATTCTTAAAGCAGCAGACTTGTTGGAGAAAGGTGATTTTGCTCCAGTTGAAAAGTTAATTAAGGATGCAGTACAAATTGGGTTAGTTAAGGACATTGGAACTGACTTTTGGGAAGATCCACGAGGCCTTTTGCAATCAATTAAGGATGGCAATGGACAAGTTAGCACTGGTTGGAAAGGGTTAGACAAAGTATTGTTTGGTGGTATGAATAGAGGTGAGTTAAACATCTTTGCTGGCGGGTCTGGCTCTGGCAAATCATTGTTTATGCAAAACATAAGTTTAAACTGGATAACTGCTGGATTAAATGGTATTTATTTAACATTGGAGTTGAGTGAAGGGCTGTCGTCATTTCGTATCATGAGCATGCTTACAAACATTGCAAGCAAGGAAGTGTTCAAAAATGTAGATGATGTTGAAATTAAGATGGGCATGGCTCGTAAAAAATCTGGTAAATTTCAACTTAAATATCTCCCAGCACAAAGTAATGTCAATGACATCCGCGCATTTATTAAAGAATACGAAATTCAGAAGAAATGTAAAGTTGATTTTCTAATGGTTGACTACTTAGATTTGCTTATGCCAGTTAGTGCTAAGGTAAGTCCGAATGATTTGTTTGTTAAAGACAAGTATGTTTCAGAGGAACTACGGAATCTTGCCAAAGAACTAAATGTATTGTTTATTACAGCATCGCAGTTAAATCGTAGTGCAGTAGATGAAGTAGAGTTTGATCACAGCCATATTTCTGGTGGTATTTCTAAAATTAATACAGCAGACAATGTGTTTGGTATTTTTACTTCAAGAGCAATGCGCGAGCGTGGGAAATATCAATTGCAATTGTTAAAGACACGTAGTAGCAGCGGTGTTGGTATGAAAGTAGACTTAGACTACGATATAAACACATTAAGAATTGTAGATGCAAGTGAGGACAGTTCCAATAATGCACCTGCCCCAGAAAACATTTTAGATAAGATTAAGAGTAAATCAAATATCGTTAAATCTGGGGAGACATTAGACGGGGATACAGGTGAAATAGTTACAAAATCACCAACTGCAACAATTGAATCTACTAAGTTAAAAAATATGTTGGCTGGTTTGCAAAAAGCAAACAAATAACTTATTGCTATTACTAATAAATACTTAATGCACATTGGAGTAACAA
>JFJP01020682.1_pt1 | contig 25845 bp, 19 predicted proteins | sample 431651 | NCBI WGS metagenome assembly JFJP01 (sample SAMN02602958, study PRJNA72255) | Microbial mat metagenome, whole genome shotgun sequencing project. | biome: fresh water; feature: sink hole; material: water; isolation source: purple microbial (photo- and chemosynthetic) mats found in...
ACCACGGCACGGCGATCATCCGCAACTTCCTGGTGCGCATCTGCGGCTGCAAGCGCGACTGGACGATGGGCTCGTTCATCGACGAGGAGATCGCCCGCATCCGCACGCAGGTCGGTCCCGAGCGCGTCATCCTCGGCCTCTCCGGTGGCGTCGACTCGTCGGTCGCGGCGGTGCTGCTGCATCGTGCGATCGGCAAGCAGCTGACCTGCATCTTCGTCAACAACGGCGTGCTGCGGAAGGGCGAGGCCGACGGCGTGCGCAAGCTCTTCGCCGAGAACATCGGCATCGATCTCGACTACGTCGACGCCAGCGATCGCTTCCTCACCGCGCTGGCCGGCATCACCGAGCCCGAGCGCAAGCGCAAGATCATCGGCAAGCTGTTCGTCGACGTGTTCAAGGACGAGGCGGCGCGGATCAAGGCGACCAGCGGCGGGCAGGTCAAGTTCCTCGCCCAGGGCACGCTCTATCCCGACGTCATCGAATCGGTCTCGGTGCACGGCGGCCCGGCCTCGGTGATCAAGAGCCACCACAACGTCGGCGGCCTGCCCGCCGACCTCGGCCTCGGCCTGGTTGAGCCCTTCCGCTTCCTGTTCAAGGACGAGGTGCGCGCGATCGGCTCGAAGCTCGGCCTGGCCGACGCGGTGGTGTGGCGCCAGCCCTTCCCCGGCCCCGGCTTGGGTGTGCGCATCCTCGGCGAAGTGACGGCGGAGAAGGTGCGCGTGCTGCAGGAGGCCGACGCCATCGTCCGCGAGGAGATCGAGGCCGCCGGCATGAACCGCACGCTGTGGCAGGCCTTCGCCGTGCTGCTGCCGGTGAAGTCGGTCGGCGTGATGGGCGACGAGCGCACCTACCAGGACTGCTGCGCCGTGCGCTGCGTCACCAGCACCGACGGCATGACCGCCGACTGGGCGCAGCTGCCGCACGACCTGCTCGGCCGCATTTCCAATCGCATCATCAACGAGGTGCGCGGGATCAACCGGGTGGTCTACGACATCACCTCGAAGCCGCCCGGCACGATCGAGTGGGAGTGATGATACCTCGGTGAAAGCCGACGGTTGCGATGGGGTCGGGGCTTCGCTCCGGCCCCGTCTTCGTTGTCAGCCAAGGCTGATGCGATAGGGTGTTTGCAGGCACTGGTGGGACTCCACCGTGGTTCGCCAGGCTTCGCAAAGGATGACTGAACGCGGACGAGGAGCTCTCCTCCTGGCCCACTGCCCCAGCCATCCCGCCGACCTCGTCGTGTTCCTCATCGAGACCGGGCCTTGCCCCTGACCTGGGCCGGAACCCTGGTCATGCACGCCGGCCAGGATTCATTGACCAGACGGATCCGGATCGGCGCAGAGGATCTGGCGGGCGGCAAGGGCCTCGAGGCCGCTGGCGCGGCGCATCGCGCCAGGACAGTCGCGGGCCTCGCCGAGGGCGACCACCCGCATCCCGGCGGCGAGCGCGGCGGCGATGCCAATTGGCGAATCCTCGACCACGACGCAGCGGGCAGGATCGACGCCGAGGCGGCTGGCGGCGAGGAGGAACACCTCGGGATCAGGCTTGGGCCTGGAAATCTCGCTGCCATCAGCCACCACCGTGAATCGGTCGAGGAGGCCGATGCGATCGAGGATGCTGCGGGCGTTGCGCGAGGACGAGCCGACCGCCATCGCCGTCCCGGCCTGCGCGAGGCCGGTCAGTACCGGCTCCACCCCGGGGAGCACATCGAGCGGCGACAGCGATGACAGCAGTTCCCGATAGTAGCCGTCCTTCCGCTCTGCCAGTTCGATCGACTCGGCCTCGGTGCAGGTCCTGCCGCCGAGCGCCAGGACCATCTCCAGGCCGTGTCTGTGGCCGCCGGCCTTGCGCCAACCGGCGGCATGGCGATCCAGGTCGATGCCGAGTTCGCTGGCGAGGTGGCGCCAGGCCTGGAAATGCAGCTCCTCGGTCGAGACCAGCACCCCGTCGAGGTCGAAGATGACGGCAGCGACCGGGCACGGCGGACCGCTGGCGGGGATGCAGGGAGGCATGTGACCCATCAGCATCATCGGCCATGTGAATGGCAGTTGAAGCGGCGCTGGCCGCGCCAGGCCCATGCATCGACACGCACCTGTTGGCGGTGGAGGAGCGGACGCCTGGCCCCATGCCTGCCGGGTGAATCGCGGTGCCGTGAAACCGGCCTCCTCCGATCGGGGTCTGAGGGCCGCGGGAGGAACGCCGGGATCGGGCAAGCGGTGCTCCGCTAGCGGCGCAGGGTGAGCACCAGTCCGAGGCCGGCGGCGATCGCCGCGACGAGCCGCCAGTCTCCGGGAGGCAGCAGCAGGGCGGCGACCAGGGCTAGTCCGGCGACGACCGGGGCGAGGTCGACCTGCGCCGGCCGTGCAAGGTGGCGCTCGATGCGTTCGATGCGCTCGGGCAGTTCCAGCCAGCGCGCCAGGCATTGACGCCCCTCGGCCAGCAGGTCGTCGAGACGGCCGCGGGCGGTCGCGAGCCGGCTCAGGCGTGGGCGCACGATGTCGATGAGATTGCGTTCCGGGTCGAGCTCCCCGCACACCCCTTCGAGCAGGCCGAGGGCGCGGGTCAGGAGGATGGTGTGGCGTGGGAAGGCGAGCCCGCGGGCCCGGCGCAGGAAGGCCGAGACCTTGGCCGACAGCTCGCGCTCGCGCTGACTGCCCTTGAAGGCGCGCGGATTGAGCTGGCTCAGGCCGTCGAACAACTCCTGCGCCAGCGCGCGGATGGCGTCGAGGTCGGCTCCGGGCAGCAGTACGCCCAGCTCGACCAGTGCCGCGACCATGCCACCGACGTCGCGCTCACCCAGGCGGCGCAGGAAGGCGGCGTAACGCAGGCGGTCCAGCGGCGTGAGGGTCGCGGTCATGCCGAAATCGATGACCCACACCCGCTCGCCATCGAGGATCAGATTGCCGCCGTGCGGATCAGCGTGGAAGAAGCCCTCGTCGAGCAGCATGGCGATCCAGGTCCCGGCGATGCGTTCGGCCAGTTCGCGCCGACGCTCGCGCGGCAGGCTGGCGGGATCCAGCTGGGCCAGGGTGGTGCCGGGCGCGAACGCGGTCACCAGCACCGTCTCGCGGGTATGCTCGAGGTAGACCTGCGGCGCGCTTAATCCGTTGCGTTCCAGCAGCGGGCGCAGCCGGCCGGCGGCGATGGCCTCGTGCAGGTAGTCCTGCTCCTCACGGCTGGTGCGCTGGATCTCATCGAGGATCAGCTCGGCCGGCCAGCCGGGCACGGCCAGACGCAGCAGCCTCAAGGCCAGGCGCAGCAGCAGCAGGTCGGTGGCGACCAGCGGCCCGAGGCCGGCATGCTGCACCTTGACCGCCACCGCCGTGCCGTCGGGCAGCGTGGCGCGGTGCACCTGCCCGAAGCTGGCGCTGGCGATGGGCTGCGGTTCGATGTCCCGCAGGTGCTCGGCAATGCGCCCCTCGTAGGCGCGCTCCAGCATGCCTCGCACCGTGCGCCACGGACGCGCCGGCGCCTGGTCACGCAGGACGGCGCAGGCATCGACCCAGGTCAACGGCAGCAGATCGGGGCGGCTGCCGACGACTTGGCCGACCTTCAGCATGAGGGCACCGTGGCGGCGGCAGAAGCCGGCGAACCAGGGGCCGCCGAGACGGTGCAGCGCGTCGCAGCCGGCCCGCCCGCCTCCAGGCCACAGGCGCCCCAGCCCGGCCATGGCGAGATACGGCCCGCCGAGCAGGACGAGCATGGCCGCGCCTTCAGCGGCGCGGGCGGCCAGCGCCAGCATCAGGTGGCGGGCTGGGCCGGCTTGTTCCGTTCGGCGGCGCGACGATCAGCGGCGTCGACGGCAGCGATGCCGGCGTTGAACAGGCTGCGCGCCGCCTGGCGCAGATGGCTCCGCACCTGCGGGTCGACCAGCTGGTCGGCCCAGATGCTGGCGGCTTCGTGGAGGTGCGTACGCGCCTGGCGCAGGTGCTCGCGGGCAGCCGGATCGGGGGAGCAGCTCATGCAGGCATCGTGGCCAGCGGGGGTGGAAGTGAACCGGCTTCCGGCCAAGTCTGCAGATCGCATCCTTGTCGGACTCAGTAGCAGCGCACCTCGTACACCGCCGCGCTGGGATCCCCGTTGGTCGCCAGGACGACCAGGCGCAGCCTGCCCGCGCGGCTGCCAGCGGGCAGGTCGTGGACGCGGCGGCGCTGGTGGTTGCCGGTGATGCGCAGCACCTCGCGGCCGTCCAGCTCGATGGCGTAGTCGCGCACGGTCTGGGCGTCCTTGAAGAACGGCGGTTCGGCGTGGACCTCCTTGAGCAGGTGGCCGGCGAAGCTGATCTCGACCCGGCTGACGGCCTGCGGTCAGATCGAGCCACTGTGGCATGCCCTGGCCGGCGTCGCTGCGCCACAGGTTGGTGCCGGACAGCGGACGGGTGATGCCGCTGAGCACGTTCGCCGCCTCGTACACCGGCTGCCCGGGCGAGAGGCGGAAGGCGAGGCCGTTGTGGCGGTCGCGCATGCGCGTCGGCGAGAGGTGGTGCTGGGCGAAGCAGCCGGGCTGGATGTGCGTCACCTGGCGCCAGGCCAGGCCGGGGGCCGGACCGGCTTCGATGCGGTAGGTGCCGGCGGGCAGGCCGGTGAGTTTCAGGTCCCAGGCGACCCAGCGGTCCTGGCCGGGCGCGACGCTCAGCGTCTGCTCGGCGACGACGGCGGCACCGCCGCGGCGGTAATCCCAGATGCGTTCGAGGCGCACCAGGCGCAGCGGCAGGGCGATCGGGGCCTTGCTGTCGTTGTCGATCAGCAGTTCGACGCGGTCGAGCACGCCGCCGGCGAGGTGGATGACCTGGCCCTGCACCTGGTCGATGGCGCAGCCGCGGTTGCCGGCGCCCCAGGTCGACTGGCCGTTGTCGTTGCGCGGTTCCCCCGGCGACTGGCCGAACAGGCGGGCGCAGCTGCTGGCGCTGATCCGGGCGCGGCGGGCGAGGTCGGCCTCGTCCCGGTTGGCGACATGCGGCAGGAAGCAGCCGTCGCGCAGCAGCGCCTGCTGGATGGCGCGGATGCGCGGACCGCCTTTCGCCGCGTCTTCGGCCAGGGCCGGCAGCCCGTCGCGACCGGCGATGGCCGCCGCGGTGCCGACCGCCTGGCCCATCAGCCCGGTGGTGGCCATGACGCGCAGCGAGCCGAGGGCGGCTCGCGTGGTGCTGATGCAGCGTCCGGCGAGGAAGAGGTTGTCGACGTCGCGGGCGATGAGCGCGCGCAGCGGGAAGCCGTACGGGCCGACGTAGCTCTTGGCCGCGTACTCGGAGTCGTGCTTGTAGCCTTCCGCGCTGGCTGGCTCGGAGTTCGCTGCCAGCAGGCCGCCGGGCGTGTGCAGGTCGATGAACCAGCCGCCGAAGCCGACCTCGTCGGGATAGACGGTGTCGGCCTGCAGTTCGTTTTCGTTCACCCAGTGGCGGCCGTAGATGCGGCGGCTTTCGCGCTTGCCCGGCACCTGGCCGATGAAGTCGAGGGCGTAGTTCTTGCACACGTCCTTCATCTTCGGATCGCGGTTCTTCATCCAGTCCCACACCCCCAGGGCGTGGCGGGTCAGCTCGTGGCGGATGGTCTCGTTATCGTGGATGGTGTGCCAGGGCACGCCGATCTCGATCCACCAGTAGCCGCCGCGCGGGTCGTGTGGGACGCGGCCCTGCTCGTAGAAGAAGCGGCCGTCCTGGTGCTGCACCGCCCAGTCCGGGGCGGTGAACGGTGCTTCACGGCCGATGTCGCGGGCGCGGATGTGGATCGAGTTGCCCATCGTGTCGGTCGAGGCTTTTTCGGGCGCATGCAGCTCGCCGGTCTCGGCGCGGCCCTCCGAGCCCATGCGCCAGCCGCAGCCGGTGCGGTCGGCGACGATGCCGTCGCCGGTGGCGTCGACGAAGAGGGGGGCGCGCAGCTCCAGCTCGGTCTCGGCCGAGAGGGTGCGGGCGCGCAGGGCGGCGATCCGCCGGCTGCTGGCGCAGGCCGGACGCTCGTAGTAGCCGGCGGTGGTGGCGGGAGCGGATTCGACCGCGGCGCCGCCGTCCATCAGCACGTCGACCACCGGCGTGTTGAGGTGCATGGTCAGGTTCGGCTCGCGCGTGGCGATGTCGTACAGCGTCATGTCGAAGATGCTGTTGGTCCAGCCGTTCTCGTTGATCCATTCGTGGTTGCGCGCGCGTTCGTCGGTCAGCGCCTCGCCGACGATGCCGCCCTCGCGGGCGTAGGCGTGGTGGCAGGCGGCGCCGTGCACGGTGACGCGCATCTCGCTGCTGGCGACGCCGCCGAGCACCGGGCGCTCGTGCACCAGGCAGGTCTTCAGGCCGCGGCGTGCGGCAGCGACCGCGGCGCAGAAGCCGGCGAGGCCGCCACCGGCGACGACGAGATCGTAGTTCTGGACGAGGCGCTTGGTCATGACGGCTCCTGGAGGGCGGTGGCGACGGCCGCGGCGGCGGCCAACAGATGGTGCTTGAGGTGGGCGGAGGGATCGGTGGCTAGGCAGCGGCCGTGCAGGGCCAGGGCCAGCGGCGGCTGGCCGTCGATGGATATGGCGATGGCGGCTGCGGTATCGCCCGGCGTGTCCCAGTGGTCGGTACGCAGGATGCCGTCGTGCAGGCGTTCGCGCGCCGCTGCCAGGCAGGCGGCGGGGTCGGCCGGTGTCGCGGGCGTGGGGCGTTCCCAGCCGTAGCGGCGTGCGGCTCGTTCAAGGGCGGCCTTTCCGACCCGGGCCGGACGGTCGAGGAGCAGGCGCAGGCCGACCACTGAGAGGTGCAGCGGCCAGCCGCCGGCGACCGCCGAGATGACCTCCTGACCCGGAGCGGCGCGATGCAGGTACAGCACCTGGTCGCGGTGCAGGGCGGCGAGGGCCGCATGCATGCCCGCGGCTGCGGCGGCCTCGGCCAGCGGCTGGCGGGTACGCGCCACCGCCGGCAGGCGCGAGGCCGCCGAACCGGCCAGGGCGAGCATGCCGATGTCGACGGCGAAGCTGTGGTAGGTCGGCTTGCGCACGTAGCCGTGCTCGGCCAGGACGCGCAAGGTGCGCGAGACATTCGAGACGTGCAACCCGACCCTGCTGGCGATGGCGGTGGCGGTTAGCGGTCCCTCGGCCTCGGCGAGGATGCGCAGGATGTCCAGTCCGATCGTCAGCATGTCGGAAGCATATTGCGATATACGCAATATGCAACCGGGCCGACACGAGGGGTCAGACCTGCTCGATCTGCCAGTCGCGCAGGCCGAGCATGTAGAGCAGGGCGTCGAGGCCGAGCGTACTGATCGCGTGCCCGGCCGAGGCGCGGACCACCGGCTTGGCGTGGAAGGCGATGCCCAGGCCGGCTGCCGACAGCATCTGCAGGTCGTTGGCGCCATCGCCGACCGCGATCACCTGGCGCTGCGAGATGCCTTCGGCGGCGGCGATCTCCTTGAGCAGCCGGGCCTTGGCCGCCGCATCGACGATCCCGCCAATGTGGCGGCCAGTGAGGCGGCCATCGACGATCTCGAGTTCGTTGGCGTGCACGTGGTCGATGCCGAGGCGACGCTGCAGGTGGCGACCGAAGAAGGTGAATCCGCCGGAGAGGATGGCGAGGCGGTAGCCCAGCCGCTTGAGCACGGCGCACAGGCGCTCGGCGCCCTCGGTCAATGGCAACTCGCCGGCGATGCGCTCCAGCACAGCGGCGTCGAGTCCCTTGAGCAGGGCGACGCGGCGGCGGAAGCTCTCGGCGAAGTCGAGTTCGCCGCGCATCGCCGCCTCGGTGATGGTCTTGACCTGCGCGCCGACGCCGGCTGCCTCGGCCAGTTCATCGATCACTTCGGCCTGGATCAGGGTCGAGTCCATGTCGAAGCAGACCAGCCGGCGGCTGCGCCGATACATGTCGTCGGCCTGGACGGCGATGTCGATGCCGAGGCGGGCAGACAGCTCGAGGCAGGAGGCGCGCAGGGCGGCGCCGTCGGTGGGCTGGCCGCGCAGCAGGAATTCGATGCACGAGCGCGGCGTCGCTGGCGGCCGGCTCAGGCTGACCCGGCCGGAGAGGCGCTGGATGGCGAAGATGTTCAGGCCCTGGGCGGCGATCACTGCGGTGGTCGCACTGATCTGTTCGGCGCTGAGGCCGCGGCCGAGCAGGATGAGGCTGTGGCGCTCCTCGCCCTGGCCGGCGACCCATTCCTCGTAGCGGTCGGCCGGGATCGGTTCGAAGCGCACCTGCATGTCCAGGCCATGGGCGGCGAAGAGGGTCTCCTTCACCACGTCGTTGTGCTTAGCCCCATCCGGCAGGGCGATCATCATGCCGAGCGAGAGGTGGTCGTGGATCGAGGACTGCGCGACGTCGAGGATCTGCGCTCCGCACCCGGCGAGCACGCCGGTGATGCGGGTGGTGATGCCGGGCCGGTCGGGCCCGGTGAGGTTGATCAGCAGGACGTCGCTCATCGCCGCGACGGTCGGTCCGGTCCCCGGCGGTCAAGCCGGCAGGCGGCGAACCTGAGGCAGTTGCGGCAGCGTAACAACTCAGGCCGGGGCCCCGTCGCGCAGCGATGGGGCTGCCGCCGAGCGGCGGTGGGCGGATATCATGGGCGAAGCCCATCCGCCCGGCGACACAGGCAGCGGGGACAGGCCCGCAGGGCTGCAGGGGCGGAGCCCCTGAGCAGTTGCGGCAGCTATGGCGCCTGGGTCACCCGTGCGTCGCCCCGCACCTTGGTTGTGATGGCCAGGCCGTAGCCGCCGGATCCCTGCGAGACGCGGAAGAGGAGGGTGTTGCGCCCCTTCACCAGCTTGGCCTCGGCCGCGTCCTCGCCCGGTTTGACGCCCCGGAAGGCGTTGTTGGCGAAGACCTGCGCGCCGTTGGCGACCACGACCAGGCCGTCGTCGCTGCCCATCGACAGGGAGATGACGCAATCACGGTCGGCCTCCAGCACCAGGCGCGCGTAGACTACGCAATTCTCCTTCTGTCCGAAGGTCTGCACGAAGTCGAGGACGCCGTTGAATGGCACCCGCTGCCAGGTGGCCGCAGCCGGGTCGGTCTCCGGCTGGTAGCGGGTGGCGAAGTCGCCGCTGGCGGGGATGGGCGGGGCCAGTTCCAGGCTGCTGATGGCCACCTCGCGGGAGCGTCCGAGGGTGCAGCGCCAGGTGCCCGGCTTGGCCGACTCGCGCATGGCTGTGGCCAGGGCCTTGGCGTATTCGTTCGCGGCGGTGCAGAAGGCGGCGAAGGCGGGCAGGCTGCGGATGAACGGGTCCGCGGTCATGCCGACCTTGCGCCAGGCGTCGAAGTGGCGCTGCCAGCGCTGCTGGCCGAGCTCCCACAGCCGGTTGCCGGCGATGGCCCAGGGTGTGCCGTCGAGCAGGGCGATGTCGACGCCGGCGGCGAGTTGCGCGCCGGTGAAGGAACCGCTCTCCAGGTCGCCCGTCACCAGGCTGTACGAGCCCGCCGGATCGAGCCCGGCGACGCTGAAGGTCAGGCTGTTCAGCTCCTGTTGGAACGGCACCAGCGCCAGGGCCGGGCGGGCGGCGGCCGGCACCGGACTGGGCAGGTACGCCAGGGTCAGGTCGAAGGCCAGGCCGCCGTCGGTGGCCGTCAGGTTGGCGACGCTGGCGCCGCCGCCGGTCTTGGCCTTGCCGTCGCTGATCGCGATCGAGCCGACACCTTTCGGCCCGTCGAGGCGGCGCAGCACCTGATAGGCCATGATCAGATGGCCGGCCGCATCGGGATGCACCGAATCGGGGATGCAGGTGAATCCTGGCGTCTTCGCCTTGGCTTGCTGCTGCACCGCGCGCATGGGATGGAAGATGTCCACCGTCGGCACGCCGAGTTCGGCGCCGAGGGCGAGCACTCCATCTGCCATCAGCGCCAGCGCCTCATTGTAGGCATCCTGGTCCTTGCGCCGGTCGGGATCGATCGGCGACGTGGTGAGCAGGATCTGCCGCGCCCCGGCCGCCTTGATCGTCGCCGCCAGCTGGCGCTGGGCAGTGAGGTAGGCCTCGCGCACCGCCGGGTCAGGTCCGCTGGTGTAGCGGCCGTCATTCATGCCGTAGTCGACCGTGACCAGGGTCGGCTTGACCGGCAGCACGTCGCGGGCGAAGCGGGCGTTGCCGCCGCGCGCGGTGTCGCCACCCCAACCGAAGTTCCAGATCTGCAGTTCCTTGTCGGGGAAGCGGGTCAGCAGGTATGTCTCGATGAAGGCGGCGTAGAGGTTCTGCTCAGTGATGCTGTCACCGTAGATCACCACGACTTCGCGGTCGAGCAGCGGGATCGGCTGGTCATCCGCGCTGGAGAGGGTGGCGGCGAGCAGGAGCGCGGGAGCGAGGCGGAGGAGGTGCATGTCCGACCATCCTGATGCCGCGGCATGGACGGTCCAGACGGCGGGAAGCCGCTGTCACAGGACGGACTCCTGCGCGTTCGACCGGGCCGCGATGGACGACCTCAGCCGACGGCCAGCATCCGCTCGATCGGTAGCCGCGCCCGGGCGGCCAGGGCCGGATCCAGACGAACCTCCGGCGCGCCGTCGCGCAGGCAGCGCCACAGCTTCTCCAGCGTGTTGCGCTTCATGTGCGGGCACTCGTTGCAGCTGCTGCAGGCTCCCTGGGCGCCCCCGCGCACGATCGCCGGGGCCATGAGGAACTCGCCGAGCGGCCGCGCCTTGCGCATCTGGTGGATGATGCCCGGCTCGGTGGCGACGATCCAGGTGGCGCGTTCGGGGCCGCTGCGCACCGCCTCGAGCAGCTTCTTGGTGCTGCCGACCACGTCGGCCAGGGCGATGATCGAAGCCGGGCACTCGGGATGCACCAGGGTGATGGCGCCGGGATGCTCCTGCTTCTGCCGCTGCATCGCCTCGGCCGAGAACAGCTCGTGCACCTCGCAGCTGCCGCGCCACAGCACCAGTTCGCGGCCGGCCTGGCCGGCGACCCAGTCGCCGAGGAAGCGGTCGGGACCGAAGATCACCGGGACGTCGCGCGGGATCGAGTTCACCACCTGCACGGCGTTGGACGAGGTGCAGCAGATGTCGCTCAGGGCCTTCACCGCCGCGGTCGAATTGACGTAGGTGACCACGCGGTGTCCGGGCCTGGCGTCGACGAAGGCGCGGAACTCGGCCTCCGGCGCGCTGTCGGCGAGCGAGCAGCCGGCTGCCGTGTCGGGCAGCAGGACGGTGCGGTCCATGGCCAGGATCTTGGCCGTCTCGGCCATGAAGTGCACGCCGCAGACGACGATGGTCCGGGCCTGCGTCTCGGCGCCGAAGCGCGCCATCTGCAGCGAGTCACCGACGAAGTCGGCGGCGTCCTGGATGGCTCCGTCCTGGTAGTAGTGCGCGATGATCACCGCGTCTCGTTCGCGCTTGAGCGCCTGCACGGTGGCGGCGAGGTCGGCGGGGGGGGCGTCGCGGCGGGGAAGGACCATGACCGGCATGCTCGGTTGGCGACGGCGGAGGCAATGTCTCCGGGGATCACGGCAGCCGCGTGGCGGGTGGCCGATGGTAATTTCCCGTTACCGGGAATACCATATCCGGGTTGAACGCGGTAACTGCACTGCCGCACCCGACCTACACGGCTTATGCAAATAAGGCCGAATTATCGCTTAACCTTCACCCAGAGGTGCCACACTAGCCAGACTCATGCGACTGGCGACCCTGCTATTGGCCTCCCCTTTCCTGACCGGCCTCGAGCCGGTCGCACGGGTCCAGCACGACATCGCCGGCCTTTTTGCCGCGGTCGAGCGCACCGTGCTGGAGGAGGAGCGCCAGCGTGCCAGCGGTCGGCCGGCATTGAGCGGTCGCTGGGTCAGCGTCCGGGCCACCGCCTACTCGCCGCATGACGCCATCGACGGCGACTACCATGCGACCAAGGGCGAGCGCTGGCGCTGGATCACGGCCGATGGGCGGACCGATGTCCGCCAGACCCCGTACGGCATCGCGGTGCCCCGCCTGGCCGGCGGCCGGCCGGCCTGGCCCTATGGCACCCGGGTGCTGATCCCGGCCGGCCAGGGCTACCTCGACCAGAGCCGGCCCGACGAGCGCATCTTCACCGTCGATGACTGCGGAGGGGCGATCCGCGGCAAGACCGAGCGCAGCGGCGTGCTGCACATCGACCTGCGCTTCCGCTCGGAGAGCTCGGCGCGGCAGTTCGCCGGCGACCGCGGTTGGCGCGAGCTGCGGGTCCTGGTGCTGGAGTAGGCTGGCATCCGGTGGGCAGAGCCTGTAAGACCCCGCCATGCCCGACAACGCCTCCGCCCCCGGCCTGACCGGTTTCGGCAAGTTCCTCGTCTTCCTGGTCATCGTCGGCTGCATCGCCGCCGCCGGCTGGTTCATGTTCGGCAAGGATGCCGCCGCCCCGGTGCCGGGTGACGGCGGCCAGGCCCCAGCCAAGGTCGCCACGTCCGACGCCGTTCCGGCCGAGGACGCACCGCCGCCGGAAGGCCTGATCCCGGCCGCGACCAAGGCGCCGGCGATGCCGCCACCGCAGACCTATGCGCCGCAGGGCGGGATCATCGAGATCGACATCAGCGAGTACGCCGGCTACGCCGGGCTGATCGTCGCCAACAACGGCCTGGCGCCCAATCCCGACTCGATGCTGGCCAAGGCGGTCGGCTTCCAGGTGAAGCTGACCAAGGGCGAGGGCGAACTGTGGGACCAGCTGGTCGCCGGCCGCTTCGCCGCCTCGGCCACCACCGTCGATGTGCTCGGCGTGCTCGGCCGCGGCTATGCCGTCACCGTGCCGCTGCAGCTGGCCTGGTCGCGCGGCGCCGACGGCATCGTGGTGCAGACCGGCATCGGCTCGGTCAACGCTTTGAAGGGCCGCACGGTGGCGGTCAGCGCCTTCAACGAGAGCGAATTCCTGCTGCGCTATCTCGCCCAGGAGGCCGGCATCGCGGTGCAGCCGCTCGACGGCCTCGGCACGGTGCCGCGCCCCGACGCCATCGGCATGGTCTACGGCGAGGACATCGACCAGGTCGCCGACGCCTTCGCCAGCGAGACCGCCGCCGGGCGCAAGCGCCTCGCCGGCTTCGTCGGCTGGGCACCCAAGACCGAGGAGGTGGTGCAGGCCAGCGGCGGCAAGGCGCGCATGCTGGCGACCAACAAGAACCTCCTGGTCATCGCCGATGTGCTGGCGGTCAATCGCGGCTTCGCGAGCGCCAACCCGGCCGCGGTGAAGGGCCTGGTGCGCGGCGTGCTGGAAGGCAACCGCCTGGTGCGCAGTTCGCCCGAGCGCGCCTATCCGATCCTCAAGGGCGCCTTCGGCTGGGACGAGGCGCAGTGCCGCAGCGAACTTGCCCGCGTCCACTTCTGCAACCTGCCCGAGAACCTCGCCTTCTTCGCCGGCACCATCGACAGTGCCGGCAGCTACCACGGCATCTACCAGTCGTCGGTGCTGGCCTATGGTCCGCAACTGGTGCCCGACCCGGTCGACGGCGAGCGCTTCCTCGACCTCGCCCACCTCAAGGCGCTCGACGCCGAGGGCTTCGCCAGGGGCGAGGCGGTGGCGATCGCGCCGATCAAGAGCGGCGGGCGCAATGCCATCGAGGGCGGCAACGCCCTGCTGTCCAAGGACGTCCGCTTCCTCTACGAGCCGAACTCGGCCGAGCTCGACATGAAGGATCCGGGCAACCTCAAGAACCTCGCCGGGATCAAGGGCTACCTCACGGTCAGCCCCGGCTCGATGGTGCTGCTGCGCGGCCATGTCGATGGCAGCCGGGTCGAGGAGTTCAGGAACAGCGGCGGCGCCACGCTGGTGCAGAAGATGGCGCTCAAGGCGATGGAGCTGTCCAAGCAGCGCGCCGCCAGCGTGCGCAAGGCGCTGATCGAGACGCAGGGCATCGATGCGGCGCGCATCGAGACGGTCGGCCGCGGCTGGGAGGAGCCAGCCCGAGGCCCAGCGCCGGGTCGAGGTGCAGTGGTTCGCGCTGGAATAGAGGCTTTCTGTTCGCGGGGCGCTGCCCCGCGGCCCCGCCGGGGGCTTGCCCCCGGAGCCCCCGCTCGACACGCCGCGCATACGCGCGTCGACGCGTGACCACCATCCCGCTCGTTCCAGCTGCGCTACGCGCTCGTGGCACGTCCACACATGGACTGCCGAATCTCTCGCCACTCGCTTGGTCGCTCCGTCCACGCTCGCCTGCTGAAACCGGAGCCTGGCGTGGTGGACGGAGGTGACATGGCCACCGAGCTAGCGATTCGTTCCCAGTGCATCTCGCGCGAACGCCTGCAGGGCGGGCTCATCAGCGACACCTGGCGGCTGCATCTCGCCGACGGCACGACTTGCGTGCGCAAGGAGGGGCGCGGAGTGCCCGCCGACCTCTACGCCGTCGAGGCCGCCTCGCTGGAGGCGTTGCGGGTCCCCGGCGCGCCGGCCGTGCCGCAGGTGCTGGGCCATGGCGCCGACTGGCTCGAGTTCGAGGACTTCGGGCCGCAGACGGCCTGCGATGCGCTGCCGCATCCAGCCGACGATCCGTGGTGGGACGGCTATGGCCGAGCGCTGGCGCACCTGCACGGCTGCACCTACGGCCGCTGCGGCTGGTGGCACGACACCTACTGGGGCACCATGCGCATGGACAACCGCTGGTGCGCCGACGGCGCGGCGTTCTACGCCGAGCAGCGCTTCGGCTGGTTCCTGCGCCGGCCCGCCATCGCCCGTCTGGTGCCTGAGCGGCAGCGCCGCCAGGTTGACCGCTTGGCTGAGCGCCTCGGCGCCATCGTCCCGGCGCAGCCGGCCTGCCTCAACCACGGCGACCTGTGGGCGGGCAACCGCGCGACCACCGCCGATGGCCGTCCGGCCATGCTCGACCCCTTCTTGCATGCCGGCTGGGCCTGCTGCGACCTGCACAACTGCCTGCAGTACGGCGGCTTTCCCGAGCGCTTCTTCGCCGCCTACCGCGAAAGCCGCTGGCTGCCGCCGGAATGGCGCGAGCACGTCCGGCCGTTCTTCGTCCTGCACCACCTGGGCCTGATCGACCAGGGCTTCGTCGACGATGAGACCTGGCAGGAGTTCACCCAGGTCCTAGACCGTTACGTCGGCTGAATAGCATCCGCTTGGCGATGCGCCGACAGCCTGCACCCTGGACCATCGTACGAGAAAGGCCCCCATGACCGACCTCTCCTGGTTCGAGGACGTCCGCTACGGGATGTTCGTCCACTTCGGCCCCTACAGCGTCGCTGCGCGTGGCGAATGGGTGATGAACCGCGAGCGCATCCCGGTCGAGGAGTACGCCCGCGCATATGTCGACCAGTGGACCGCCGAGCGCTTCGACGCCCGCGCCCTGGCGCGGCTGGCGCGCGACAGCGGCATGGGTTACGTCGTCCTGACCACGCGACATCACGATGGTTTCTGCCTGTGGGACAGCGCCACCACTGACTGGACGGCCGCGAAGCGCGGGCCGCGTCGCGACCTCGTGCGCGAGTTCGCCGAGGCGGTGCGTGCCGAGGGTCTGCGCGTCGGCTTCTACTTCTCCGGCGCCGACTGGAGCAACCCCGACTACCCGGGAGCCTTCCACCGCGACTGGCCGAAGGCCTGGACCGACGAGTCCGCCCGGCAGCGCTTCGTCGCCGCCTACCGCGCCCAGCTGTACGAACTGATGTCCAACTACGGTCGGATCGACGTGCTGTGGTACGACGGCTGCATCCCCCAGCCGCTCGACGGGGCCGAGACCAACCGCCGGGTGCGCGAGCTGCAACCCGGCATCCTGATCAACGAGCGGAACGGTCCGCCCTTCGACTTCCGCAATAGCGAGCAGACGCTGACTGCCAAGGAGGGGCCGTGGGAAGCGTGCATGACGCTGAACGGCAACTGGGGCTGGCACGCCGGCGACAGGCAGTGGAAATCGGCGGCCGACGTCTGCCGCATGCTGGTCACCACCGCCGGCATGGGCGGCAACCTGCTGCTCAATGTCGGCCCCATGGGGGACGGCAGCCTGCCGCAGCAGACGGTGGAGATCCTGCGTCAGTCTGGGGCGTGGGTCGTGCGCCATCGCGAGTTCCTGCCGCGCAGCGGACGCCAGCCGTTCACCTGGAACAACAGCGCGCTGGTTTCGGTGCGCGGCTCCGCCATCTACCTGCACTTCTTCAACGACCCCGGGCCCAGTTTCCGTTGGGCCGAGCTGGCCAACCGCGTCCTCGCCGCCACCTGCCTGACCACTGGCCGGCCGCTGGCCTTCAGCCAGCGCGATGGCCTGGTGCAACTGGACGGCCTGCATTGCGAGGACCCCGTGGCCACCGTGGTGCGACTGGATGTCGACGGCGAACCCCGACCGCTGCAGGAGCAGGGAACCTTCTGGATTCCCGTCTAGGCTGCGCATCAGCGGGTTGCCTCCCCGGCCGCCGGAGGAAGCTGGCGGGCTCGTGATCGCCGCCCTTCCCCGTCCGGTGCAGCGCCAGGCCCAGGCGAGGTCGCTGCTGGCGTTGTCGCTGAACCCGCTCGGCGCCAGCATCACCTTCGGGCAGTTCATGTTCCTGCTCGCCCTGCATTACGGGGCCAGCGACACGGCGATGGCGCTGCTCTACGCCTCGCTCAATCTCACCGGATTGCTCGCCCTGCTGGCGCCGTGGCTGCTGGCCGGCTTGGACACCAGCGTCATCCAGGCACGGGCCTGGTTCGCGCGGGCGATATTCTCCCTCAGCCTCCTCGGTCTGCCATTGCTGGCCAGCGACGAGATCAAGGTGTGGACGCTGGTGGGCCTGGTCTACCTGATGATGGTGGCCCGTACCGTCGGTGTGCTGGCCAACGCCTCGGTGCACAAGGCGATCTGCCCGCAGCGCGAGTTGGCGGTGTTCTCGGCCAAGGTCCAGAGCCGCTGGAACCTCGGCGTGCTCGTCACCACCGTGCTGTGCTTCGCCGTGATGCAGGTGCATGACTTCTTTCCCAGCCGCGAGTGGGCCTACATGGCCCTGATGGCCTTCGGCGTGGTGTTCAACTTCGCCGCCGCCGCGGCCATGCTGGGCATGCCGCAGACCGGGACAGTCACCGCCGCCAGTCCGCTCGCGACCCTGGCCGCCGGCGTCGAGGCGTGGCGCCGGCCGGAGCGCCGCGAGGTGCTGTGGTTGACCATGCTGCAGATGCCGATCGGCCTGGCGGCGGCCTTCCAGCTCAACTACCTGAACCACGAGCTGGGCATGGCTCCCAGCATGATCTTCCTGCTCACCCTTGGCGGCGTCCTCGCCAGCATCCTCTCCTCGCGCATCCTGGCAGTGGTTGCGGGCCGCATCAGCACCAGAGCCTTGTGGTTCGGCCTGCACGCCGTGCTGGCATTGGTGGCATTGTGCTGGTGCGCGATCGAAGTGGTGCCGGTTGGATCGCGCCTTGCGACCTGCGCCGCGCTGTGGGTGGTGGCGGCCGGATCGATCGCCGCGTCGACGGCGGTGTACGCCAGCATGCTGTCGGAGAGACTGCCACGTGACGATGCCACGCGCGTCTCGGCCGTGTACCAGTTGGCTGGAGTACTGGCCACGGTGCTCGGCCTCATCGCCTTGGCCTCGACCCGCTGGCTCGTGGAGGTGCTGGGAGTGCCGGTCCATGCCTACTTCCACGCCTTCGCCTTGTGGGCGGCCCTCAGCCTGGGCGTCTGCCTGCTCAGCCTGCGCCTGGCCCGCGGCTCGGCAGCAGTCGACCTGCTCGCCCAGCTCACGCCGGGCAACCTCAGCACCATCTTCCGCGCGCATCAGCTGCGCACGGCCGAGAGCGACATCGGTCCCGCCCAGGCGCTGGAACGCGAGGAATTGCTTGCGGCTGGCACCCCGGCTGGGCGCGATCTGGTGCTGGAGACGTTGAAAAGCCCGGATAGCTGGCATCGCCACGCGGCTCTGCGCGCAGCCCGCGCCGCCCCCTTCGCCGAGGCCGTGCCGGCGGTGATGGCCGAGGTCGCCGATCCCGAGTCGGACCTGCGGGTCGAGGCGGTGACCACGCTCGGCTTCCTCCATGGACGCGAGGCTGTGCCGCTCATCCGCAGCCTGCTCGACGACCCTGACCGCTGGCTGGCTGCCGTGGCGGTGAAGTCGCTGGCCCGTCTCGGGGCTCCACTGCCGCCATCCGAGGTGCTGGAACGCTACGCTACGGGTTCACCTCGTGAGCAGCACGAACTGCTGATCGCCCTGACGATGGACGGTCGAGGCGATGAATTGGAGGTGCTTCTGACCGAGGCGATGCGCAGCGGCTCGAGCAGGAAGCGGGTCGACGCGCTCGCCCTCTACGCCGCCCAGGCACGCGGCGGCCGCGACATCATGCGGGCCATCCTCGCGGCGGAAGACGAGAGGCCGGGGGCAGGGGTCGAGGAGGCCTCTGCTCTTGCCGGTGTCGTTCGTTTGGAAGGAGACCACGTGGATGACAGCCGGTATCTGGCCATCCGCTTGACCATGCGGGCCCTGGCGACCGCTGCGCGTGGCTGATCGCTAGCGGAGCTCCGCCCCAGCCCAGGGCTGATTCTTGGCGTCGCCCCGCTAGCTAGCCGGCTGTTGCTGCAGGGGCTGCGCCCCCGCACCCCCGAGTCCTTTCGTCCTCGACTTTGACTCGGCGAGTCAAAGTCCACGTCCTCAAGGACTCTAGGGCAGATCGGTGCTGAACGGCTTGCCGCCGGAGAGGCTCTCCATCGCCATGGTGATCTTGTAGCCGTCCGGGCTGCTCATCGACACCCACTTGACCGGATCACCGGCCTTGGCCGGGGGCATGGCGACCATGGTTCCAGTCATGATCTTCTCGTAGTCGGCCGGCGATCCGCCCTGGCTGGCTCGTGCGGCTTCGATCATCTGCTTGGCCTCAGGGGTGTAGGCCTGGAGGAATGCGATCTTCTTGGTCTCGTCACCCTCGATCCGGATCACGCTGGCGAGGACGCCGGCCGGGGTGCCGCTGGCGTTCTTGAGGTCGCCGGAGGGGGCGGCGATGGGCGGCAGCTCGGCAACGTCGCCAGCGAACAGTTCGCCGGTATTGAGATCGTAGAACCAGAGCTTCTTGGGGCCATCGCTGCCGCCCTCATCCATGACGAACCAGCCGATGGTACCGACCAGGGCCAGAGCCACGACGATGATGGTCAGATGCTGCCAGGAGAACTGCATGCGTGGGCTCCAGGCGCTATTATGGCCGCCTGCATGCCTGGGGTCAACCGCAAGCCGGCTGATACGGCAGGGTGGGTTCAGCCGTGCCCGAGGGCCCTGGCGATCGCGCTGAAGCCGTCGAGCCAGAGTCCGAGCGCGATGGTGGCCAAGGTGCAGAGTGCGAGGACGGCCGCGGTGCCAGGGGGCAGACGAGGGGCGCGCGGCTGGTCAGATGCCGGCTGCAGCACCGCGGCGCGTACGATCAGCAGATAGGCCCAGGCCGAGATCGCGGTGCTGGCCAGAAGGGCGAGCGAGGCCCAGGCGAGGTGGTTCTGACCTGGCTGGAGTCCGCTGTGCAGAGCCTCGCGCAGCACCCCCCATTTGGCGAGGAAGCCAGCCAGCGGCGGCACACCGGCAAGGGAGAACAGGAACAGGCACAGTGCAGCGGTGAGCCAGGGTCGCTGCCGCATGGCTCCGGCGAGGGCGTCCAGGCGGGTCGAGCCCCGTTCACGTTCGAGCACGGCGAGACAGACGAGGGCGCCGATGTTGGCCACGGCGTAGGCGGCCAGATAGAACGAGGCAGCGGCGATGGCGCCGCCGCTGGGCAGCGTGGCGATCGCGAGGACGATCGCGCCGGCGTGGCCGATGGCGCTGAAGGCGACGATGCGCTTGGCATCCTGCGCGACCACGGCGGCGAAGGCGGAGAGCAGCAGGCTGGCTACGGCGATGAGGGCCAGGGTCCAACTGAAGGTCGCCGGCGTCACCGCCTGGAACGGCGGCAGGATGGTCAGGATGCCCCGCACCAGCACCGCCGCGGCGGCGATCTTCGGAATCGTGCCGAGGGCGGCGACGGCGATCGCCGGAGCGCCCTGGTACACGTCAGGGGCGTAGAAGTGGAACGGGACGACCGCCAGCTTGTAGGCGATGCCGACCCCGGCGAGCATCAGGGCAGCGACCACCGGCAACGGCATGTCCTGGCCGAGAGCCTGGCCGATGCCGTGGAAGTCGAGATGACCGGTGAGTCCGTAGAGGTGGCTCATGCCGAACAGCATCACGCCGGTGGCGGCGCCGCCGAAGAGTACGTATTTCATGCCCGCCTCAGCGCTCTGCCGGCTGCCCGCCTGCCAGCCTGCGAGGGCATAGCCGGCGAGCGACATCAGTTCGAGGCCGAGGAACAGCGAGATCAGACTGGAGGCGGCGGCCGTCACCAGGGAGCCGAGGGCCAGCAGCAGCAGCAGGGCGGTCCAGGCGGGCAGACCGTCGTCGCATTCCTGTTCGCAGCGCCCGGCCATCAGCACCAGGATGGTGGCGATCAGCACGCCTGGCCGGGCGAGGGCGGCAAGGCCGTCGATCGACAGCATGGCGTCGACCGGGCCGCGCCCACCGGCCGCGGCGGCGAGCAGTGCACCGATGCACACCGCCACGCCGATGAAGCCGGCGCCGCTCTTGCGCCCGGCCGGCAGGAGCATGTCGGCGATGAGCACGGCGAGCACGCCGACGGCGAGCACGGCCTCGGGCAGGAGGTTGGCGAGACCCTCGATCATGGCTGGGCCCCTTGCACATGCTGCACCAGCGCTTCGCAGCTCGGCCGCAGGGCGTCGACCAGCGGTTTGGGCCACGCGCCGAGGAGGACGATCAGCGCGACCAGGGGGACGGTGGCGGCGAGTTCACGGGCATCGAGGTCGGGGAACGCAGCCTGTTCGGGATGCGCCAGCGGCCCGTAGGCGACGCGCTTGAGCGTCCACAGCAGATACGCGGCCGAGAGAACGACCGACAGGGTGGCGGCGACGCCGAGCCAGGCGAAGGCGCCGCCGGCAGTGAAGCTGCCGAACAGGGTCATGGCCTCGCCCGGGAATCCGGCCAGGCCGGGCAGGCCGGCCCCGGCGAGGCAGGCGATGAGCAGGACCCAGGCGAAGCGCGGCATCGGTGCGGAGAGGCCGCCGAAGCCATCGACCATGCGGTGGTGGGCGCGGTCGTAGACCACGCCGACGAGGAGGAACAGCAGCGATGACGACAGTCCGTGGGTGACCGCCTGGACCATGCCGCCGGTCGCTCCGGCGACGCTCAGTCCGGCCAGGCCGAGCAGGCAGAAGCCCATGTGGCTGACCGAGCTGTAGGCGACCAGCCGCTTGAGGTCGCGCTGTCCGAGCGCCACCCAGGCGCCCCACAGGATGCCGACCACGCCGATCACGCCGATCAGCCAACCCCACTGCAGCGCCTGGACGGGGAACAGCGGCCAGGCCAGACGGTAGAGCGCGTAGACGCCGAGCTTCAGCAGGATGCCGGCGAGGATCACCGAGATCGCGGTCGGGGCCTGCACGTGCGCGTGCGGCAGCCAGGTGTGCAGAGGCACCGCCGGCACCTTGACCAGGGCGGCCAGCAGCACGGCGAGGAAGCCGAAAGCGGCGAGCGGCATGCCCAGGAAGGCGGTCGACTGCCACAGCTGCCACTGCGTCGTCAACGCGCGCAGATCGAAGGTGCGCTGCCCAGCCGGCAGGGCATTCCACATGGCGATGAGCATGGCGAGCATCAGTACGCTGCCGGCCAGGGTGAAGACGAAGAACTTCATCGCTGCGTAGCGCCGCTGGTCGCCGCCCCACACGCCGATCAGGGCCAGCATCGGCACCAGCATCGCTTCCCAGCAGATGTAGAAGACCAGCAGGTCGAGCGCGACGAAGACGCCATTCATCGCCGCCAGCAGCAGCATGACCAGGGCATGGTAGGCGCGCGGCGAGCGCTCCTGGTTCCAGCCGCTGACCGTGGCGATGGCGACGACCAGGCCGGACAGCGCCAGCATGGCGGCACCGATGCCGTCCACGCCGACCGTCCACGCCGCTCCCATCGCCCAGGGGTACGACTCGACCAGGCGGAATTCCGCTCCGGGATGCCGGGCGCAGTCGCCGAGTGCAGCGAGGCCGACGGCCAGCGGCACCAGGGCGCCGAGCAGGGCGAACCAGCGCGCGCCGCGGCTGCTCAGCAGACACAGCAGGCCGAAGCCGAGCGGCGCCAGCACGGTCCAGGTCAGGGGGCCCATCACCACAGCACCCCCAGCAGCAGGACGGCGGCCCCGACGATGGCGGCGATCGCGAGGTAGGCGCCGACCCGTCCGTCATGCCAGGCGGCGGCGGAGTCGCCGATACGACCGCACAGCCTCGCCACGCCATCGACCACCCCATCGATCGACAGCGTATCGCGCCGGCGCCAGGGGGCTGCACCTTCGAGGCTGGCCAGGCGGTCGCGTGAACCGAGGTCGAGCAGGGCGCTGATCCGCCCGAGCCCGGCGCCGAGGCTACGCACGAACACCAGGTCCCAGGCGCGGTCGATCCACCACAGCTCGGCGCAGGCGTTGTGCAGCCAGGGCATATGCCGGGCGAGGAAGCCGGCGGTGTCCAGCCCCATGCGCGGCACCCACCAGTAGATCGACAGGGCGGAACTGGCGCCGGTGAACATCAGTCCGATGGCCAGGACCATGGCATGGTACTGCGCGGAGGCGTGGCCGGTCGGGTGCGGTGACAGCAAACGGTCGAGGGCCAGTCCGGCGATCCAGGGGATCAGCAGCAGGAAGGGCGCCAAAGCGGCCAGCGTCTTGCGACCGCAGGGCAGCACGCAGACGGGGTGTCCATCCTCCTTGCCGCATCGGTCGTCGTGGTTGGGGAAGAACCAGTTCCACCAGCGCGGCTTGCCGGCGCAGGAGATGAAGTGGGCGACCTTGGAATAGGACAAGGCGGCGAAGACGAGCAGGCCGCCGATCAGGCTGAATCCGGCAAGCAGCGCCGAGCCGTGGCCGGCCGCAGCGTCTTCGCCCGCCTCGTGCACCGTCCATGGAGCCCACACTGTGAACACGGCGAGGACGATGAGCACCAGGCTGGCCGACCAGTCGGGGTCGTGGGCGTGGGTGGCGACCTCCACATTGCGCCGTGCACCGAGGAAGATGCGGATCCACCAGCGCACCATGTAGAAGGCGGTGAGCAGGCTGCCGGCGCAGGCGAGCAGGAACGGGGCCCAGGCCAGCCCGCCGGCAGCCTCGGCATGGATCAGGGCCGAGCCGATGACCGCGTCCTTGGAGTAGAAACCGGTGGTGAACGGCGTGCCGATGATCGCCAGCACCGCCAGCAGGCTGGCGATGGCGGTCACCGGCATGCGCTTGAACAGGCCGCCGAGCCGGCCCATGTCCTGCACCCCCTCGGCGGCGTGGATCACGGCGCCGGCGCAGAGGAAGAGCAGGCACTTGAACATGGCGTGGGCGAAGAGGTGGCCGGTCCGTGCGCCTCGGCCCCGGCGCCGAGGCCGACGAACATCAGGCCGAGTTGCGACACCGTCGAATAGGCCAGCACCGCCTTCAGATCCCACTGCACGCAGGCGATGGTCGCTGCCAGCAGGCAGGTCAGCCCGCCGACGATGCCGACCACCAGCAGGGCATCAGGCGTGAACAGGTGGTAGCAGCGTGCGACCAGGAAGACGCCGGCAGCGACCATGGTCGCGGCGTGGATGATCGACGAGGCAGTGGTCGGGCCCTGCATCGCGTCGGGCAGCCAGGTGTGCAGGGGGAACTGGGCGCTCTTGCCGATGGCGCCGCAGAACAGGCCGAGGGCGGCGAGGGTCAGCAGCGACTGACCGGTCAGGCCGAGGAACGATCCGGGCATGGTGCCGGTGGCGAAGCGGGCCAGGGCGTCCCAGGTCAGCGGTTCGCTCTCGCCCGCTGCCAGTCCGGCCGCCAGCAGGGCGCCGATGCCGATGAGGAAGCCGGCGTCGCCGACGCGGTTCATGACGAAGGCCTTGAACTGGGCGTGGGACGGGCTGAGCCGGTCCTCGAGCACGCCGCGCGCGCGGATGCCCTTGTTGCGCTGGTATTCGGGGTCATCGGCGACCGCTGGCTTGGCCGACCAGAAGCCGATCAGCAGATAGCTGCCCAGGCCGACCAGCTCCCAGCTGACGAAGGACATGAACAGGTTGTCGCTCAACACGATGCCGAGCATGGCTGCGACGAAGAGGCAGAATTGCCAGGGGAAGCGCGCCGCCAGGCGGTCATCGTGCATGTACCAGGCGTTGTACACCAGTACCAGGGTGGCGAGCAGGCAGACGATGATGGTCATCATCGCGCCGATGCCGTCGACGTAGGTGCCCACGCCCAGGGAGAAGCCGCCGAGGTCGAGCCAGGTGGCGTGCGGGCCGACATACGTCTGCGACGGTTCGAGCAGCGAGGCGAGCCAGATCGAGAGGCCGGTGCAGCCGGCCATGACCGCAGCGGCGAGTCCGTGCGCGATGCTGGCGCGGCGGATCAACGCGGTGAGCACGGCGGCGCCGAGCGGGGCGAGCAGGATGGTGACGGTGAGCCAGCCCGGTATCATGACCTGAGTTCCCGGGTCCGTTCCAGATCGATGTCCTTGCTGGTGCGGTAGACGGCGAACAGCAGCGCCAGCGCCACGGCGGCCTCGGCAGCGGCGACGACGATGATGAACACCGCGGCGGTCTGGCCCTGGATGTCGACTCCATCGGTGCGGAAGCGACCGTAGGCGGCGAACTGCAGGGCAGCGGCATTGAGCATCAGTTCAAGACCAAGCAGCACGCCGATGGCGTTGCGGCGCGTGGTGATCGCCAGCACGCCGGTGGCGAACAGCACGGCGGCGACCGCGAGGTAGGAGGAGAGCGCGTCGGGACTAAACACGGCGATATCTCTTCACGATGGCGACGGCGCCGACCAGCGCCGCGGTCAGCAGCACGGCGGCGAGCAGGAATGGCACCAGCCAGGAGCCGACCAGCAGGTCGCCGATGGGGCGGGTGCCGTCGATGGCGTCGGGCACGGTGCCGGGCTGGCTGCGGGTCTGGCCGAGGTTGGCGGCGTGGTTGATCGCGAGTTGGGCCAGACGGCCGGCGACGATGGCCGCCAGTGCGGCACCGACCAGGCCGCCGAGTCGCAGCCAGACCGGCGTGCGCTGGACCTTGCCCATGATGTCGCTGCTGAAGAGCGTGGCGAACAGGGTCAGGACGAGGATGCCGCCGATGTAGACGATGACCTGGATGCAGGCGAGGTAGCTTGCTTCGAGGAACAGGTAGAGCCCGGCGATGCCGGCCAGGGACAGGCCGAGCAGCAGCGCGGCGTGGAACAGGTTGCGCACCACCGCTGCGCCGAGGGCGCCGGCGATGGTGGCCAGGCAGCAGGTCCAGAAGAGGAAGAGTTCGATCATGCGGGGCCCGCTGGCTGCTGGCCGCTGGTCGCTGGCTGATTTTCAGCCGCCTTCTTCGCCGCAGCGTCCTTGGCGGCCTTGGCTGCCGCCGCCTTGGCTGCCGCCTCCGCCTTCTTCTTCTCGCGCTCGGCGTCGGCCACCGCCTTCTGTTCCGGCGTGTAGTAGCCCATGCCGTACATGCCGATGAGGTGGTGGCCGGCGGGATCGATGATGCCGTCGAGCCAGGCGCGGTCCTCGGGCGTCAGCGCGCTGCGCGGCTGGTTCGCCAGGCGTGCCATGCGCACGACGTCGGGCTCGTCGAGGCGCCGGTCGAGCTGGCCCTCGTTGCGGTTGAACAGGTAGCGCGCACCCGCGTGGTGCGGATCCATCTCGAAGCCGCTGGTCATCGACAGCGAGCCGGTCGGGCAGGCGCGCACGCACAGGCCGCAGTAGATGCACTTCGACAGGTCGATGTCGAAGCGCGAGGCGCGTGGCTTGTTCTCGCCGGTGCGCTCCATGTCCATGACGAAGCAGTCGACCGGGCAGGCCTTGTCGCAGGCGTGGCAGACGATGCAGCGCGGCGCGTCGTTGAACAGGTGGCCGCGCACGCGCTCGCCGACGATGACCGCCGGCTCCTGCGGGTACTGCCGGGTGACCGCGGTGGCGCCGCCGCGATTGCGCACGTTCTCGCCGAAGAAGCGCGCCGTCGTGCGCATGCCGACCAGGAACGAGGT
>JFJP01037620.1_pt1 | contig 25844 bp, 16 predicted proteins | sample 431651 | NCBI WGS metagenome assembly JFJP01 (sample SAMN02602958, study PRJNA72255) | Microbial mat metagenome, whole genome shotgun sequencing project. | biome: fresh water; feature: sink hole; material: water; isolation source: purple microbial (photo- and chemosynthetic) mats found in...
AGCAACCGCAATTTGCTTCCGGTAACATCAACATCGAAACCTTTTTCAATTTGCGAAAGTTGATACTCGGAAAGTGCATCGAGTTTGTATTTAATCAGGGCATCGAGCGAAACATTGAAATATTCCGAAATTTTAATCAATATCCGAAATGGAGGTTGCACAGTTTTTTCGTAACCCGAAAGAGTAGTTCTGGTAAGTTCAAGTTCAACAGCCAAATCGGTTTGCGATTTGTTCCGTTTTAATCTTAAAAATCGTAAGTTTTCCGCAAAATGCATATTATTAAAGTTTATAAATTTCACATTACTCAATACTCAAAATCTTTTTATCTATTGGCACAAATATAAAACAATTTGACTATATTATCGACTAATTATTGACGATATTATTGTCATTTTATGAACAGACATATTGTACATCTCGATTTAGATACCTTTTTCGTTTCGTGCGAAAGGTTGTTGGACAGGAGATTAAAACAACTTCCTGTATTAATTGGCGGTACTGGCGACAGGGGAGTGGTAGCATCGTGCAGCTACGAAACCCGGCAGTATGGCGTTCATTCCGGAATGCCAATGAAAATGGCTCGTGTTTTATGTCCCGATGCAGTTGTGATTCGCGGGAATAGTGGTGTTTATTCTAAGTTTTCCGATATGGTCACCGATATTATCAAAGAAGGGGCTCCGCTTTTTGAGAAATCATCTATCGACGAATTTTATGTGGATGTTACAGGGATGGATCATTTTTTTGGTTGTTTGGATTGGGCAAAAGAACTCCGCGAAAAGATTATTAAGGAAACAATGCTTCCCATTTCGTTCGGACTTTCGATTAACAAAACAGTTTCGAAAGTGGGTACCTCGGAAGCAAAACCAAATAATTTCATCAATATACCCGACGGAAATGAAAAGAGTTTTCTGGCGCCGCTTTCGGTGAAAAAAATTCCGATGGTGGGCACGCAAACCTACCAGTTATTGCGAAGTATGGGTATCGAAAAAGTGAAAACCGTGCAGGAAATGCCGGTTGAACTGATGGAAAGCGTGATGGGTAAAAATGGTATTTCACTATGGAAAAAAGCACAGGGAATCGATAATTCGCCGGTTGTTGCCTGGAACGAACGCAAATCAATTTCAATGGAACGCACTTTTGAAAAAGATTCAATAGATACAATCAAAATTAGGAGTATTCTTATTTCAATGGCCGAAAACCTGGCTTTTCAACTTCGCAATGGCAATAAGCTAACTGCCTGTGTTTCAATAAAAATAAGATATTCCGATTTTCAAACTTACAGCAAACAAAGAATAATTCCATACACTTCGCTCGACCAAACTTTGATACATACCACCCTCGAACTTTTCAATCAGCTTTATCAGCGAAGAGTTTTAATCAGGTTAATCGGTGTAAGGTTTAGTCATTTGGTTGGAGGAACTTATCAAATGAGGCTTTTCGAAGATTCAGAAAAACTAATAAAGTTGTATCAATCAATGGATTATGTAAGAAAACGATTTGGTGATCAGGCGTTGAAACGGGCTGTTACTATGGGAGTAAAAAGTATTAGTGGTGGTCACAATCCGTTTAATGGCCTGCCTCCGGTAATTCCGGCACACAGGAGATTATAAGAAAATGCGGGAATGCTATAATGCTATAATGCTATAATGCTATAATGCGAGAATGAAAGAATGAAAGAATGCATGAATACGTGAATGGAAAAAGTAGTTAAACTATTTATGCAGGAATACAAAAAGACAATTTAACATTTCAATCGTTTTACATTTTATCAATTACAATTTACAATGCTTATCAATTGCCACACCTGGTTTAGTCTGAAATACGGTACAATTTCACCCGAAAATCTGCTGGAAGAGTTATCGGCAAAGGGTTTTACAAATGTTGCAATCACCGATATCAATAATACATCAGCGAGTATTGATTTTGTAAGGTTGGCTCAGCAATACAATATTAAACCGGTTTTGGGAATCGATTTCAGAAATGGTATTCGGCAGAATTATATTGGACTGGCCAAAAACATTGAAGGTTTTAAAGCACTTAATGAACATCTTACAAAACTTCAGCAAAACAAAATTCAATATGAAGAAATTGCTCCTGAAATAAAGGATGCAATTATTATTTATCCGTTTAAAAACAGGAAATTCAGTCAGCTAAACGAAAATGAATATATAGGAATAAAATCTTTGGAATTGATAAAATTGCCTTTTTCAGAGTGGCGTTCACATTTAAATAAGTTGGTAATCCTTCAACCTGCAACATTCCGTAATAAGCGCGACTACAATATTCACCGCTTATTACGGGCTATCGAAAACAATATTTTGCTGAGTCGCCTACCGATTACAGAACAAACTTCAGTATCGGAAATTATTATTACCGAACAGGAGTTGAAAGATGCATTTAAAGAATATCCTGAAATTATTCAAAATACAAATCGAATTCTTGCTGAATGTTCGGTTGAGTTTGAGTACGGCACAAACAAAAACAAAAAATGCTTTACACAATCGCACGAAAAAGATATCGAACTTTTAAGAAATGAATGTAAAAAAGGGTTGAAATACAGGTTTGGAAAACCATCGAAAGAAGTAATCGAAAGAATGGAAAAGGAACTCAAAATGATTGATGAAATGGGATTCAGCTCTTATTTTTTAATCAACTGGGACATTGTAAACTATGCGCGCAGCAAGGATTTTCCGTATGTTGGCCGCGGTAGTGGCGCAAACAGCATGGTTGCCTATCTTTTGCGAATTACCAATGTCGATCCCATTGAACTCGACCTTTATTTCGAGCGGTTTATTAATCCGTTTCGTACCAATCCGCCCGATTTTGACATCGACTTTTCGTGGACTGACCGCGATGATATTACCGATTATATTTTCACCAAATATGGCTGGGATAAAACTGCTTTGCTTGGGTCGTACATTACTTTCGACCACAAATCGGCACTTCGCGAAATTGGAAAAGTATTTGGCTTACCTGCCGACGAAATTACCCGGTTGCAAAAAAATCCAATTCCACAGGAAAACGATGAATACGCGAAATGGGTGGTTCAGTACAGCAAACTGATTTCCGGAATGCCAAGTCATTTAAGTATTCATGCCAGCGGAATCCTGATTTCGGAGAAACCGATAAATTATTATTCAGCAACTCACATTTTACCCAAAGGATTTCCAACAACTCATTTCGATATGCATGTTGCAGAAGATATTGGCCTGTATAAATTCGATATTCTCAGTCAGCGCGGATTGGGAAAAATTAAGGATGCACTCGAAATCATTCAAACCAACCGGAATAAGAAGTTAGATATCAATAATATCAACCTGTTTAAGGAAGATCCAAAAGTGAAAAACCTGTTGAAAAACGGGAAGGCAATTGCTTGTTTTTATATTGAGTCGCCGGCAATGCGAATGTTGCTCACCAAATTAAAAGCCGAAGATTACAAACGACTTGTGGCGGCCAGTTCAATCATCAGGCCGGGTGTGGCAAAAAGCGGAATGATGCGCGAATATATTCTTCGGTTTCAGGATGAAAAACGCCGCGAAAAAGCCCGGAAAGATTTACCTGAATTGTACGAGATACTTGAGGAAACTTTTGGTGTGATGGTTTACCAGGAAGATGTGATAAAAGTAGCGCATTATTTTGCAGGTCTTACTTTGAGCGAAGCCGATATTTTGCGGCGTGGCATGTCGTGGAAATTCAGGGAACGAAATGATTTCCAGGTAATAAGGGAGAAATTTTTCGGAAATTGCAAAATAAAAGGTTATGCCGAAAATACCATTTCGGAAATTTGGGCACAAATCGAAAGTTTTGCCAATTATGCTTTTTCGAAAGGACACTCGGCAAGTTATGCTGTCGAAAGTTTTCAGGCATTGTATTTAAAGGCTTATTATCCAAGAGAATATATGGTTGCAACCTTAAATAATGGTGGTGGTTTTTATTCTCCCGAACTCTATTTTCATGAAGCAAAAATGCACGGGGCAAAAATTGAGCTGCCTTGCATCAACCGAAGTCAGTGGATGAACACAATCAAAACTGATATTATTTACATTGGATTTTACATTTTACACGAACTTGAACATGGTGTTGCTGAGAATATTCTTACTGAACGCGAGCGAAATGGCAAATATAAAGGATTGAATGATTTTATAAAACGGGTACAAATTTCGCTGGAACAGCTAATTATTCTGATTCGTTCAGGCGCTTTCAGGTTTACCGGGAAAAGTAAAAAGGAATTGCTTTGGGATGCACATTATTTATTGGGTCATTCAAAAAAAACAGCTCCGGAAACAACACTTTTCGAGACAAAGACACGCGAATTCAATCTTCCTGAATTATGGAAACACGAACTGGAAGATACTTTTGATGAGATTGAATTGCTGGGATTTCCAATCCGTTCGCCGTTTGGATTGCTTGAATCTGCACTGCCTGCAAATCTGAAAGCATCGCAATTGCCCGGAATTGTAGGCAAAAACGTTGAGATTGTCGGTTATCTTGTACACCGCAAACCAACCCGGACAAGCAACGGGAAAATCATGTATTTCGGTACCTGGCTCGATGTGGAAGGGGAGTGGCTTGATACAGTTCACTTTCCGGATGCAAATAACCGAAATCCGTTTACCGGTCCCGGATGTTACCTGATTCGGGGAAAAGTAGTTGAAGAATACGGTTTTTTCAGCATCGAAACCCAGTGGATGAAACGGCTGAATTACAGAAATTTTGATGATTTGAATTGATTTCTTTTAATTTGTTATTGATAAATCCTGTTAATGTTAACAGTAAAATAGTTACAGACATATTTCTTGTGTTAATAACTTTTTTTTATACATTTACCACCATATATAATTATAAACGACCAACCATTATGGAAATCTTTGCCAAGTTAATCCACAAATCGTTTGTAACATATTTGCCTACTAAATTTCCAGTTCAGTTTTATGGCTTGCCCGATGGTAAAGTATATATTATTTATGCCCGCTTTTTCGAAATTAAATTTGAGCGTTCAGGTCTTGAGTTTATTTTGGCTGAACACCTTGAATTTTCTTACAATTACGAGGAGGAAAAATTAGTTTCAACTGGTAATCAGGATGCCAAAAAGGCTGTTTATACTGAATTGGTGGACAAGCCTGACCCAAAAATTAAGATTATAAAAGTCAATCGCGAACTTAATTCATTTGCAGAAGCATTTGCAGAATTGAATAAAAAGGCAAAAACTCAGTTTCAAATAAAGCCTGAAGACATTCAGATAATACAAAACAGGGAAGACAAGGATCGCCTTTCAATAGCTTGATTCAATTTATAGAATTTAAACATAACTTTCTGATTTATAATTCCATATTTGATATTTTTGATTTGAAAATCAATAAGAAATAAGGAATAACAAATAAGAAATGAGGAAGTGTTTTGGAATACACTATAATATCTGAAGACTAAACACAACTTTCTGATTTCTAATTTCTTATTCGATATTTTAGATTTAAAAACACAATTATTTACCCAGTGACATAGAGTCCACGGGTGAGGAAATTCAACCAAAAAGGGTAGGGGTTCCTCCTCTCAAATCAACACTTTTTTCGAAGTATTGCGGGTATTGCGCCATCATAGCGCTAAGTTCCTGGTAATGATAATAAACGGTAATGCCCGAATCGTTATCGTACTGCAAACGCGGATTTATTTTTTTGATTGGGATTGCTTTTAACTTACTGGAATCGAACGGATTAAAATACGATTTTATTTCATCGTCACTCAAATCTGAATTGAGCCAGTTCATTGCTTTTTCAGGTTCAATAATCAGTGGCATTCTTTTTTTTGTGTTGTGTACAAGTTCCATTAAATCATTTGCACGGGTTGTAATAATTGCATAAGTATGAATTATTTCACCGGTTTTCCGATCGGTGAATTTCTCCCAGATTCCGCCAAATACAAACATTCCATCGTCTTTTAACGAAACATAAAAAGGGTATTTTTCAGAATTCTTTTTCTCCGGATTTTTATGCCGCCATTCGAAAAAACCACTGCACAAAACAAGGCACCTTTGTTGTTGAATTGCTTTCCCAAACAACCGACTTTCAAAAAGATTTTCAGCCTTGGCATTCAACGTGTTATATTGGGTTAAAAAGGCAGTGGCTTGTTCAGTATTTTGTGTTTGAGGTGGCACAAATCCCCATCGGAACATTTGAATAATCCCCGGATTATTGTTACTAATCACTGGCATCAGTGGAAAATCAAATCCTTTAACAAATTGTTTATCCGAAAACAAACTAAGTTGTTCTTCTTTAATTATTCCGTTTTCAATCAGCGCTTTGGCATTGGTTTTAACAACCGCGTAATAGAAACACATACACAATCAAATTTCAAATTTCAAATTACAAATTTTAAAAATCAAATTACAAATAAATTCTAATCATCAAAAATTCAATTTCAAATCCTAACGTTTGGGATTTTGAGAATTGAAATTTGTGGATTATTTGAGTTTTGAGTTTTGTGATTTGAATTTTAATTTCACGCTTTTACTATTATAATTTCACTCCAGTTGGTAGTGTAGCGTTTCGAGAGTTTTTCCTGCCGCAGTTTCCACTCTTTTCCGTCTCCCTGAACTGCCAGTTTTATCTTGTCGCGACCAAATTCACGGTTCAAATTGTCAATCGACTTAAATAATTCCCGCTGTTTCCTGCGGTCTGTTTTATCAAAAATATTTTGCTGAAAATGAGATTCATCCTGCAATCCATCTACAATAACTCCTGCCTTTTTATACCGAAATTCCTTGTTAAAAATCTCATTCAAACAAACGAGAGCATATTTTACGAGTTCCATATTATCGTTAGTTGCAACTGGCAATGTAATTGTTTTGCTTTTATTGATTTGTGGCTCGTTTGGATTAAATGGATCGGTATGGATAAATACAGTCAGCAAATTAGCAACCGAATTCTGTTTGCGCAGTTTTTCGGCACAACGCACTGCATAAGTTGAAACTGCTTCGGTAATAAACCTGATTTCTGAAGTCTTTTTTCCAAAGGCCCGTGTAGTTGCAATGGCTTTCTTTGGAGGCATTATTAATTCAAGCCGAATACATGATTCGCCTAATAATTCTTTCTTTATTCGCAACCCAATTACTTTCATTTTTGTCCGGAGCCAGTTATCATCGAGCAAGGTAAAATCAAAAGCTGTTTTTACCTGTTTTTGCTGCAATAATTTAGCATATTGCCGGCCAATTCCCCAAATCTTTTCAATTGGAGTATTTCTGATTAGCGTATCGAGTTGTCGGTTATTTTTAATGATAAAAATTCCTCCGCATTGTTTGGCTGCCTTATTGGCAATCTTTGCCAGTGTTTTTGTTGGCCCGATTCCAATGGAAATTGGAATTCCTGTATTTTGTATTACAGTAGAATATATTTCCTGGCAAAGCTTTTCCAATTCGCCTGCAAAACCTGTTAAATTCAAAAATGCCTCGTCGATACTGTAGATTTCAATTTCGGGGGCAAATTGAGAGAGCGTTTCTGTAACACGGGCCGACATATCGCCATACAAGGTATAATTCGACGAAAAAATATGTACGCCATTGTCGTTCAGGAATTTAAGTTTTTTGAAAGCTGGCTCTGCCATTTGTAATCCCAGCATTTTTGCTTCTTCAGACCGGGCAATAATACATCCATCGTTATTTGAAAGTACAACAACAGGTTTTCCTGCAAGGCCGGGATTAAAAACCCGTTCGCAGGAAACGTAAAAATTATTGCAATCGACTAAAGCGAACATAATATTTTACAAATCAGTTGTTTAAATGTGTTTTTTAATGGTGTAGGTAACAACGCCCCAAATCGTAACATCGTTTTCGGGTTTGATTTTAATCGGCTGATATTTATCGTTTTCGGGCATCAAATAGAATTGATTTCCTTTTTTGTGAAGTCGTTTAACCGTAAAATCTCCATCGATTAAACAAACCACAATTGAGCCGTTGACCGGGGTTTTTGATTTGTCGATAATAAGTAAATCTCCGTCAGAAATTCCGGCCAAAGTCATCGAATCGCCTCTCACACGGGCATAAAATGTCGCACTTTCGTTTGTGATTAATTCCTTATTTAAATCGAGCCGTGCTTCGGAATAATCATCAGCCGGCGAAGGAAAACCGGCAGAAATTGTTGCTTCAACCAGCGGTAATTCAATATTACTTTTTAAAGAAGGTTTAAAAAATTCAAGCTTAATATTTTTGTCATCGGCTTTCATTATTCAAAGGTATTAAAAATTGGTTTTCGTTGGGTATTTGCGGATGTACTATAACTTCCAACAATTATGATATTTTACTTGATTTGATTGTCTGAAATAATAAATACATTTGTCTTATAATTTATATTATGTTAAATTGAATATCTGTATAAAAAGGAGAGTATTTTCTCTCCTTTTTATTTTATGATTATTTTAATTTCTCAATTTGTTCAAGAATGGCATTGTACTTATCCATTTGTTTTAAACGGTAGTACAGGTTTTTTAACGATTCCAAAACCATTTTGTCGTTAGCCTGAAGTGCGTTACATTTTTCCATATAAGGCAATGCCTGTGCAAACCATTCATCCGCCTTTTTCAATTCGGCTTCATATCTTGCATTTTCGTTGGCCGGAACTTCCTTTGCAACTTCAATCTGCTGAACTCCTTTGTTATAAAACAAAGCACCTAAATTATAGTAAGCATTAAAAAATTCAGGATCAACTTCCATTGTTTTTTTGTAAGTTTCAATCGCCTTTTGCTCGTTGCCTAATTTTTCGTACAAAGCACCTTGGGCAAAATAATATCTTGGTTTTGTCGGATCCTGTTTGATAGCCTTTTCAAGATTCAACATCGCTTCATCGGTTTTATTGAGATCCATATAAATTTGAATCATACTTTCCAGTAATGCATTATCATCAGGATATTTTTGATAACCTTCTGTTAAGGCTTCCAGGGCTTTTACTGTGTCGTTCATCATTTGATAGGATGCACCAATTAAACTATATGTACGGGCACCATTATAACCATATTTAGCTGATTCTCTGTAATACTCAATGGCTTTTTCATATTTTTCGGCATTGTAAGCAGCCAATCCCGAATTGAAAATAATAACTGTATCAATAGCTGTTGGATTATCCATTTTAACCACAGGCATCTGATTAATTTCAAGAATTTGTTCGAAAGAAGCAAGTGCCTTGTTGTAGTCTTCTACCTGAAAAGCTGCAACTGCCTGATTTGTAAGATCGTTGGTTAACAACGTTAATTTAATCTTTACACTTTTTGCAATGGTACCTTTGGCATCAAGTTCCAAAGCTTTTTTGTATGAATTTAAAGCTTCAGTTAAAGGGTCGCTACTCAATTTTTTAACATTTTCATCTTTCGATTGGCCAATTGCCTGAAAAACTTCACCTCTTACCTCCCATGTTTTTGGCCACGGAGCCGATTTCTCTGCTTTCGGATCTGATGCGTTAGCTGCTTGCTCAATGGCTTCCAAAGCTTCTGCCAGCTTACCTGCGTCTTTTAAACTTTGTGCAGTTGTAACTTTGCCTTTTTGCGCAAAAGATGCTGAGAATATAAACACCAGAGCCAGTAAAATAATTGTTCTTTTCATTTTTAAATGGTTTTAAATATTGCTACAAAAATATACGTTTATAATTTTTATTCAAATAAGACTCACTAATAATCAACTGTTTATTTTTATTCTAAATTAATTCCATCATTATCCACAACATCTTCTCTGTCAATATCTTCATCCTCCACAATGTTTGCACCATCCATATTTTCATTTTCAACAGTTTCTACAGTTGGTTCAATAGTCACTCTTGCAACCGAAGCTATTCTGTCATCTCCCTTCAGATTAATTACCCGAACTCCCTGGGTAGCTCTTCCTAAAATAGAAATTTTGTTTACATTTAATCTGATAGTCAAACCATTAAGTGTTATAATCATTAAATCATTGTCATTCGAAACGCTTTTTACAGCAATCAAATCGCCTGTTTTTTCAGTAATATTAATGGTTTTAACTCCTTTCCCTCCCCTATTCGTTATTCTGTAATCTGTAATCTTCGAACGTTTTCCATAGCCATTTTCTGAAATTACAAGAATGTCTTCGTTTTCATCCTGAACACAAACCATGCCAATAACCTCATCATTCTCATTTCCAAGTGTTACTCCCCGAACACCTGAAGCAGTTCTTCCAATGGGCCTTACTGTTTTCTCATTAAAACGTATTGCTTTACCGGAACGAACAGCAATCATTATTTCGCTTTCACCATTTGTTAAGCGGGCTTCCAGCAGTCTGTCCCCTTCTTTAATTGTTATCGCATTTACTCCATTTTGACGCGGACGTGAATATGCCTCAAGTGTAGTTTTCTTAATAGTTCCTTTCTTTGTAGCTAAAATTATATAGTTACTGTTAATGAACTCTTTGTCAGCCAAAGTTTTGACATTGATAAATGTTAATACTTTATCATCAGGTTCAATATTCAGCACATTTTGAATTGCTCTTCCTTTTGATGCTCTTGTGCCTTCAGGTATTTCATATACTTTCAGCCAGAAACATTTTCCTTTCTCCGTGAACAGAAGCAAAGTGTTGTGCATGGAGGCAATAAAAATGTGTTCAAGAAAATCTTCGTCGCGGGTGGTACTCCCTTTTGAACCAACTCCTCCTCTGGCCTGAGTGCGGAATTCGGTGAGTGGTGTACGTTTTATATAGCCCAAATGCGAAATGGTGATTACCATATCTTCATCGGCATAAAAATCTTCCGGATTAAATTCCTCAGCATTTGGAACAACTTCAGATCGTCTTTTGTCGCCAAATTTTTCTTTTATTTCAATAAGCTCATTTTTAATGATTTCCATTCGCAATGTCACATCTGCAAGAATTCTCTTGAAATGTTCAATCTGAGCCATAATTTCTTCGTATTCTTTCCGCAGTTTGTCTTGTTCAAGACCGGTTAATTGCCTTAACCTCATTTCAACAATTGCCCGCGCCTGAAGATCACTTAACTCAAAACGTACCATTAACTTTTCCCTGGCTTCATCAGGAGTTGAAGATGCGCGAATTATTGCAATTACTTCATCTATATTATCGCTGGCAATAATTAAACCTTCGAGAATGTGTGCCCGTTTCTCTGCCTGATCGAGTTCGAATTTTGTACGACGAACAACTACATCGTGCCGGTGATCGACAAAATGCCGGATTAATTCTTTGAGATTGAGAATTTTAGGTCGGCCATTAACAAGGGCAATGTTATTTACGCTAAATGAGGTTTGTAAAGCGGTGTATTTGTACAATTGATTTAAAACAACGTTGCTCATGGCATCGCGTTTGATATCGTAAACCACTCGCATTCCTTCCCTGTCCGATTCGTCGTTTACATTCGAAATACCTTCAATCTTTTTCTCATTGACAAGATCGGCAGTTTTTTGAATCATTTCGGCGCGGTTAACCATGTAAGGAATTTCGGTAACAACAATTTTTTCCCTTCCTCCCTCATTTTCAATATGAGCTTTTCCACGAATAACAATTCTCCCCCGACCGGTTTCGTAAGCATCCACAACTCCCTGGTAACCATAAATTATTCCACCGGTAGGAAAATCAGGTGCAATAATTATTTTTATAAGTTCAGGAATATCGATGTCATTATTATCAATATAGGCAACAATTGCATTTATTGTATCGGTTAAATTATGAGGTGGCATGTTTGTAGCCATTCCAACAGCAATACCCGAAGTACCGTTAATCAGCAATTGTGGTATTCTTGTTGGCAATACAGTTGGCTCACTCAGAGATTCATCGAAATTAGGTTGAAAATCAACAGTATTTTTCTCAAGATCTGCCAAACAAAGTTCAGCAATTTTAGCCATTCGCGCTTCGGTGTAACGCATGGCTGCCGGACTGTCACCATCAACCGAACCAAAGTTACCCTGGCCATCAATCATTGGATAACGCAACGACCATTCCTGTGCCATTCGAACCATAGCAAAATACACCGATGAATCGCCGTGTGGGTGATATTTACCTAACACTTCCCCAACAATTCTGGCCGATTTCTTGTAAGGTCGGTTGGAAAACATACCTAAATCATGCATTCCGTATAAAACCCGGCGATGTACCGGTTTAAAACCATCGCGAACATCAGGTAACGCACGCGAAACAATAACTGACATGGAATAATCTATATAGGCAGATTTCATCTGCTCTTCAATATTTATTCTGATAATCTTTTCACCTTCAATCATTTATATCTGAATTTAATAGAAAAATTTCAATTTTAAAAAAGACCTACAAAAATAGTAAAATCATCGGTCAAAAGCCTATTTTTTCTGTTGATTTAACTTCGGGGTAACGATAAGATATCAACATATTAACTGTCAATTATTCAGTATCTGAAATCATATTTTAATAACTTCTGACAATAACATTAATTGTTTAGGGTATTTTTGAGTACTTTAGTAGTTTATTATTTAGGAATAGTTTTTGTAACACAGACAAAAAAATTGATAATTTAACATATGGAATCACAGTTTTCACCAAGGATTAAAGACATAATTGGCTACAGCAGAGAAGAAGCAGTTCGGCTGGGAAATGATTACATTGGCCAGGAGCACCTGTTTTTAGGTATTTTGCGTGATGGAGAAGGAATTGCCACAGATATTCTTGAAAACCTCGGTATTGTTTTGGCTGAAATAAAGCAATTAATTGAGAAAAAAATAAGAACTGACAAAGAAATTGATTTAAAGGCAGAACTAGTAATGCTTAAATCTGTCGAAAAGACTTTAAAACTGGTTTATCTTGAAGCGCGCTCTTTTAAAAGTAACACAGTAAACAGCGGGCATTTACTACTTGCCATTTTAAAAGACAGTGACAGTATGGTTACGCAACTGTTGGTTGAATTTGGAGTTAATTATTATATGGTTAGAACTCAATTGATTGATTACAAGCAGAACATTCAGGCAAGATCCGACTTTCCGGAAGGCGAAGATGATGAACAGGCTGATGAATTTTCAAAAGGGCCATCAAGACAACCACCCGGACAGAAAAAAGGAACACCAACTAAATCCGACACGCCCGTTTTAGATAATTTCGGAATCGATATTACAAAATTGGCGGAAGACAATAGTTTGGATCCAATTGTTGGCCGTGAACGGGAAATAGAAAGACTGGCTCAGATTTTAAGCCGCAGGAAAAAAAACAACCCGATTTTAATCGGTGAACCTGGTGTTGGAAAATCGGCAATTGCGGAGGGGTTGGCAATTCGTATCGTCAATAAAACAGTATCACGTATTCTTTTCGACAAACGAGTTGTAAGTTTGGATATTGCCTCTATTGTTGCCGGAACAAAATACCGTGGTCAGTTTGAAGAACGAATGAAAGCGATTTTAAATGAATTGGCCAAAGTAAATAACGTTATTTTATTTATCGATGAAATTCATACCATAGTTGGAGCCGGGGGTGCAACAGGGTCGCTTGATGCTGCAAACATGTTAAAGCCAGCTCTTGCAAGGGGCGACATTCAGTGTATTGGTGCAACCACACTCGATGAATACAGGCAACATATTGAAAAAGATGGCGCTCTGGAACGAAGGTTTCAGAAAATTATGGTTGACCCTACTTCGGTTGATGAAACCATTGAAATATTAAATAATATCAAGAGCCGATACGAAGATCATCATAATGTGATTTATACAAAAGAAGCTATTGACGCCTGTGTTAAATTAACTGCGCGCTATATTACCGACCGTTTTCTTCCAGATAAAGCCATTGATGCCTTGGATGAAGTAGGGTCAAGGGTGCACATTTCGAATATCAATGTTCCGGAAAATATTATAAAACTGGAAGAGAAGATTGAAAAAATAAAAGAGGAAAAAATTGCTGCGGTAAAAAGTCAGAATTTCGAATTGGCAGCCAACTACAGAGATAAAGAAAAGAACCTTTTAATTTTGCTTGAAAAAGAAAAAGAAAATTGGGAAAAAGAACTGGTAAATCACAGAGAAACAGTTGACGATCAAAAAGTGGCCGAAGTAGTTGCCATGATGTCAGGTATTCCTGTTCAGCGAATTGCTCAGGCCGAAGGCAAGCGATTAATGAACATGGCCAATGATTTGAAAAGCAAAGTTATCGGGCAGGAAGAAGCAATTACAAAAATTGTTAAAGCAATACAGCGAAACAGGGCAGGATTAAAAGATCCTAATCGTCCGATTGGTTCATTTATTTTTCTTGGTCCAACGGGAGTAGGTAAAACTCAGTTGGCAAAAGTACTTGCTACCTATCTTTTCGATACACTCGACTCATTAATCAGAATTGATATGAGTGAGTATATGGAGAAATTTTCTGTTTCAAGAATAGTTGGAGCTCCTCCGGGATATGTTGGTTACGAAGAAGGTGGTCAGCTTACTGAAAAAGTTAGAAGAAAACCTTACTCCGTTGTTCTTTTGGATGAAATTGAAAAAGCCCACCCCGATGTTTTTCATCTTTTACTGCAAGTTCTCGATGAAGGACGATTAACCGACAGTTTGGGAAGGAATATCGATTTTAAGAATACAATTATCATAATGACTTCAAACATTGGAACCCGTCAGTTGAAAGACTTCGGGCAAGGTGTTGGTTTTGCTGTAAATAAGTCGGCTGAGAGTGAAAACGAAAACGCGAAGTATGTTATTCAGAAAGCGCTGAAAAAAGCCTTCGCTCCTGAATTTCTCAACAGAATTGACGATGTGGTAATGTTTAATCAATTAGATAAAAAACAGATTCATAAAATAATAGATATTGAAATTAAGGATTTGTATAAGCGAGTTGAATCATTAAATTACAAATTAAAAATATCGTCGGCAGCTAAAGATTTTATTGCTGATAAGGGTTATGACCCGCAATTTGGCGCACGGCCATTAAAAAGGGCAATTCAGAAATATCTTGAAGACGAAATGGCAGAAATAATTATTAAAGCTTCTATTACCGAGGGAGATACAATATCAGTTGGCTTTGATAAAAAGAATGAAAAACTGCAAATGCGAATACTGGCAGGTAAGAAAGAATTAAATGCTTAATACAAAAGAAGGTCTGTTTTTCAGACCTTTTTTTTGTCCTTAAACTGTAAAACCAAAATTGTTATATCGTCGGCTTGTTTCGCGTTTCCCTGAAATAAACCGAGATTTTTTTCAATCTTTTCAATTAAAACCTTAGGTTTAAAAACTGACAAGGGACTTAGGATTTGGAAAAATCTTTGAATTCCAAAATGTTCATTATTTTCATTTTGCTGTTCAGTAACACCATCAGAATACAACACAAGCGAATTGCCCGGTTCCAATTTAACTGATGCCTCAGTGTATACTCTGTTGGGATACAATCCTAATGGCATACCGTGTGAATCATTCAATTCAACTACTTCACCTTTCGAATTTAAAATCAGCGCTGGAGTATGTGCTGCATTACAGTATTTTAAAATACCTGTTTTCAAATTTAAAACTCCTGCGAAAAGAGTGAGAAAAAATTGATGCTGATTAACAGTAAACAATTCATTATTAGTGCCAGATACAATTTTTCCTGGTGATTTTAACCGCGAATTACTTTTAATCAAAGTCTGAGCCACACTCATAAAAAATGCTGCCGAAATTCCTTTTCCTGAAACATCGCCAATTGAGAAAAACAAATGATAATCGTCAAGGAAAAAGAAGTCAAAAAGGTCGCCGCTAACAATTCGTGCCGGTTTGTAAACGGCATACAAATCTATGTCATTTCTATTGGCAAATACAGAGAAGTTATTATTTATCAGGCTCATCTGTATTTCTGATGCTTCCAGTAAATCCTGTTTCCTTAATGTGTTGATTTTGTCTTCTTTATTTTGATTGATTTCAAATTTCTCGTACCATGATTTTAAATAATTTAAACTCTCCGAAACCTGTTCTACTTCATTACTTGTAACTAATCCCGACTCTCCGGTTACACTGCTAAACTTTTTAAGTTGAGTAGTGACTTTACTTAAAGGTTGAATTAGTTTATTTGAAATATAAGTAATAATAAAAAAGATAGCTAAAATTCCAAGTACCGAAAAGAATAACATTCTTAAAACCAGAAGATAAAGAGGAATAAACAAATCATCGTACGGTACTACAAAAAAAAGTGTCCAGCCAGTTTCTCTGACAGGGGTAAAATGAACCCAGCTTTTTTCGTAATTCAAATAGGAAGGATAAGCTACCACTGAACCGGTTACACCATTATTTAGTAATACATTGAGACCTTCTTTGGATTCTTTGTACTCATCTTCAGGTATGTCAAATAAATTCCGGTTTAGTATCCAATCTTTGTTCGGATGTGTTAGATAATTTCCATCTTTTGAAACCAGAAATGCGTATCCCCGTTCACCAATTTTTAAACTATTTATTGTATCGTTCAGTTCTGATAGAGATAATTCAGTTAATACCGAGCCAATAGTTATCATTTCATCATCAATACCTTGCACACGAATTGGCGAATAATATGCAACAATTTGGTTACTGGTTTTATCGCAATCAAATATTTCTGTCCAGCCAGGAGTTCCATTCACCGTCATTCCTTCAAAAACTCTTTTTTCATTTTTGCAGTCGTAAATAAGTTCACTACTCTTTTGAAAATGAATAGAATCATTGGATTTGAAGCAATAGTAATTGTGAAACTCTAAATCTGTAACAATTGTGTCAATACTAATATGAATTGCATTTAAAAAAGAATATTTAGCCATCAACTTGCAAACAAATTGCTCAACTTCATTTTGTTGAGCGAAGAAATAAGCCTGATCGGAGATATTCGAAGAAATTTCCTTTGTAGAAACAAGTTGTCGTTCTCCTAACAACATCGCTTTGAATCCAAAACTAATGGCTTCATTTTCAATATTGCTTTTAATTATGTTACTGTTAAAATAATAAGCAAAAAGTATAAATGTCATAAAAACACCAATTACAGCAAGTGATATATATACACTAAGCCTGTAAGCAATTGACCTGTTAATCATTATTAAATTCCCTTCCCGTTGAGAAATACAATTTAAGCATTATTTTGAATAAATTTGACTTTCATTCGCAAATAAAATTTTCTGTTTGATAAAAATTGACAAAGGAATTTCGAAAAAAAAGCCGCCATAAAACAGGCAGCTATTTATTTAATATTTTTTAGTTTGAATCAGGTTTCAATTTATAAAACCTGCAATAATCAAAAAATCCTTGTTATGTATTCATTGCACCACAAACAGTAATTACCTGTCCGCTTACATATGACGATAAATCAGAAGCAAGGAAAACGGCCACTCCGGCAACTTCTTCAGGAGTACCACCACGTTTTAACGGAATTGATTCCTCCCAGGCTTTGCGTGCATCTTCGGGTATTTTGGCCGTCATTTCGGTAATTATAAAACCGGGAGCAATCGCATTCGACCGAATTCCACGCGAACCAAGTTCCCTGGCAATCGATTTTGTGAATCCAATAATACCGGCTTTTGATGCTGAATAATTCGCCTGTCCGGCATTTCCGCTAACTCCAACTACAGAACTCATGTTAATAATTGAACCACTTCGCTGCTTTAACATTGTTTTTTGCGCCGCTTTTGTAAAATTAAAAACCGATTTCAGGTTGACATTAATTACCAAATCCCACTGTTCTTCGGTCATCCGCATGAGTAAAGTATCTTTTGTAATTCCCGCATTATTAACCAAAGCATCTATCTGGCCAAAATCTTTTACAATTTCGGCAACTACTCTGTCGGTATCTTCAAACTTACTGGCATCAGAAGCATAACCCCTGGCTTTAACACCCAGCGCCAGCAATTCTGTTTCTGTGGCTTTCATATTATCATCGGCAAAAAGGTCGGTAAATGCCACATTACAGCCTTCCTGTGCAAATTTTATCGCAATTGCTTTACCAATTCCGCGCGAAGCGCCGGTAATAATTGCTGTTTTTCCTTCAAGTAATTTCATCGTCAATATTCGATTTAATTTGTTTAAAAATAGGTTGTAAAAGTAATAAAATATGCGAAACTGAAATTTTCAGGTTCAAATTACTCTCATTTTCACCCAGGTTGCAGTTAAAACTCACTAATGAAAAATCCAGTTATTATAATTAATTTTGCCCACGTTTTTGGCGAAAAATCAAATCGACCAGATACTTTTAAATAAATTGAAGTTTTTAAAACAATGTCAGATAAAGGGAAAAGTATTTGCATTTTTACCCATTTCAGCGAACTCCCGCATATTCCGCAATATGTGCTGGTCTATGTTAATGAATTATCGAAATATTTTGATGAAGTAATTATAGCGGCCAACCAAAGAGATTTTAAAAATACGCAATATGGTTTTAACAGGAATGTTACCATTCAGTTTTTTGAAAACGAAGGTTATGATTTGGGATTGTTTTACAAAGTTTTTCAATTAATTAATCCTGCTGAATATCATAAAATTGCCTGTGTAAATGATTCAAATATTTTATTTAATAAACTCCAACCTGTTTTTGAATGGAGCCAAAAATCAGAATCTGATTTTTGGGGATTAATTGATTCAAACGAAAAACCGTGGTTTTCAACTCATCTGAAGAATTACCACATTCAAAGTCATTTTATTGTTTTTAATGAAAGTGCAATAAAATACCTTCCTGCTTTTTTCGAAAATATTGATATACAGCATATTCTAAACGAAAAAGACATTAAAAAACTCAGAAGGTTGGTAATTGACAGATGGGAAATTGGTTTAAGTCAGTTTTTGTTGAATAAGGGATTGAAAAGTAACTCATTAGTTAATAGTGTTTCATTTTTAGCTAAACACAAAAGTAAAGGTAAAAACATAACTCATTCACATTATAAAGAACTAATTAAGGAAGGATATCCGTTGATAAAGAAAAAAATTATTCTCAATAAAAGCTGGAGATCCGTATTTGGAATTGCGGAACACTGGGAGAAATTACTTGCTAATTATGCCTGTAGGGAATGGAATATTCTGTTTTTGATTGATGAAATTAAAAAATAGCCTAATTTCTGCGAAGATAAAATATGGCCTGATCTCCCATTTTATCAGAGTTTAATTTCCTGGCTTTCATTCCAAATACCATTTTTTGAAACACATTTTGTATTCTTTCCCAAAACGTGGTATAAACCCTTTCACTCATATTCTTACCATTTTTATAGCGTTCACTGATTGTAAACTGATGGTGTGTTGAGTCGAAACAAATATCTTCAAGTTCAAAATTGGATTGATTGGCCAAATATTTCATACTCTCCACCGAATGAACAAAATAGTGTCGCGGTGCATCAAGCTGAAACCAGTTTACGCCATAATGTTTCCATGCATACGACGACGAAGTTGGTATCCTTATAACGCAATATCCTCCTTTGGGTAATAATTTGAACGTCTGTTGCAATGTTTCAAGTGGATTGCTAACATGTTCGAAAGAATGATTAAAACAAACCAAATCCCATTCTGATTTTACTTCCGATAAATCTGTTTTAGAAATTTTGAGTCCGTTTTTGTAGTTAATATCAGCGTCGATAAACGGATCACACCCGGCAATATGATGAAAACCAGCCTCGTAAAGCGGATATAAAAACTTTAGTCCATTACCGCAGCCTACGTCGAGAATTTTGTCATCCAAGCTTTTTACCACTTTGCCCAAATAGTTTGTATTCCGGTCGTTAAACATAAACCTCACTGCATTTCTTCCGATAGTATCATGCAAAACATTCGACCTTATTTTATTTCGGCTAAAACTTCCTCTAAACTCATTGTATCTCTTTAAACTCAAATCCTTAAAACTATAATAATTTTCAGGCGAATAATATTTAGATATATCAGCAGGAAATTCGGCAATTTGAAGGCAATTACAGTTTGAACATTGAAAATAAACAAATTCATCCCGAAGTCCAAACATCATTTCTTTGGCAATATATAATTTGTTGTTTAACTTATTGGAACATATTTTACACGTAAAACCGTTAATCACATTCATGGCTATACAATTTAAAGTGCGAAGAAACAGCTTTTTATCGAGTATAACTATTCTGTTGCATCACAACAAAATATATTTCACAGTTTAATCGCATTTGATTGCAAATCGCGGAAAGATTTCTTGGAGAGAAGAAAATCAAGTAATACATTAGCCAAAATTTGTTTGAAATGGATAATCAGTCAATTAAAATATTTTCATTTTATTACAAGCCTGGTCGCATTATTACCCGTGATCCGATTTATTTTCCAATTTTTTCAGGTAAAAACGGTTCATTTAAAACTTGCACCATTGCCGGCGACGACACTGGTGAAAACATCTCGTCTAAAAATAAATACTACAGCGAATTGACCGGCATTTACTGGGTTTGGAAAAATACACTGCAAAATATTACCGGTGCCTGTCATTACCGCCGCTATTTTACCGCTCAACCCGAACCTTTTTTTTATCAAGTTAAACGTTTGCTCTACTTTCCGTTGGGATTGCATAAAAAACGACATGGATTAATTTATACGGGAAACACAAAACTTTTTGTCCCAAGAATTATCAGTCAAAATGAAATTGAATCTCTTCTTCAGAAATATGACGCCATTTTACCACAGCCCCGCAGGCTTAAGTATTCGGTTGAAACACATTTCGAACGGTATCATGATATCAAAGATTTGAAACTGATTGAATCGATAATAAACAAAAAATATCCTGATTATATTGAAGCGTTACATGAAGTTCTTAGTGGTAATATATTGTATGCCAACAATATGTTTATTTTGAAGAATGAGCATTTTCAGGAATTTATGACCTGGTGGTTTGATGTTCTTTTTGAATTTGAACGAAGTATTGATGTAAGTAAATACACTGGTTACCAGCAAAGAATATTGGGATTTATTGCCGAGCGCCTGTTAAATGTCTGGTTTCGGAAAAAGAAATTACATTGTGTTGAGTTGCAGGTCATTTATTTTAAGAAATTCAAATCTCATTAACAATTTCCAAAATTCGTTAAAGCAGAATTATTCATTTTGAAATAAATCCAATATTCATATTTTTGTGAATCACAGATTTATGAAATTCAATGATTAATCGATTGCAATTTAAAGACAAGAAGGTTTTAATTTCCGGCGGTTTGGGTTTTATTGGTTCAAATCTGGCCATTGAACTGGTTAATATTGGTGCTTTTGTTACCATTGTTGATAGTCTTATTCCTGAATACGGTGGTAATTTTTGGAATATCGAGCCAATAAAAAATCAGGTTAAAGTAAACATCTCTGATGTAAGAGATCCTCATTCGATGCAATATTTGGTGCAGAACCAGGATTATTTTTTTAATCTTGCCGGACAAACCAGCCATTTGGATTCGATGGTTAATCCTTTTCCCGATCTTGAAATCAATGCCAGGGCGCAATTGTCAATTCTTGAAGCGTGCCGTAAATATAATCCAACTGTAAAGATTGTTTTTGCCAGCACCAGGCAAATCTATGGTAAACCGCAATATCTCCCGGTCGATGAAAATCATCCGCTCAATCCGGCTGATGTAAACGGGATAAATAAACTTTCAGGAGAGTGGTATCACATTATCTATCACAGAGTTCACGGCATTTCATCTTCAATACTCAGGTTAACAAATACTTATGGCCCGCGCATGAGAATCAAAGATGCAAGGCAAACTTTTCTCGGAATCTGGATAAAAAACCTTTTGGAAGAAAAGCCAATTTTGATTTACGGAGATGGACAACAAATCAGAGATTACAATTACGTTGATGATGTTGTTGAAGCACTTTTAACTGTTGCTTTGAAAGATTTGCCTGCTGGAACCATTTTCAACCTTGGCGATAACCATCCCAAATCGCTTAAAGAAACGGCAGATTTAATGATTGAAATTAACAGAAAAGGAAGTTATCAGTTAGTTCCGTTCCCCGAAAAATTAAAGCATATTGATATTGGTGATTTTTATGGCGATTTTAGTAAAATACAAAATGAAACGGGTTGGTTTCCAAGAACATCGATTTATGATGGATTAAATTCAACCATTTCCTATTTCAGACAAAATCTTGAGAAATACAGATAGATTATTGCAACTTTTAAAATTTGGGTAATTATTTAATGCAAAACTGATTCAAAATATGTTCGACCAATCTACCATCTGTGCCATTGCAACTTCCCCTGGAATTGGTGCAATTGCAGTAATTCGGCTTTCAGGCGAAATGGCATTTAAAATTGCTGATTCAGTTTTTTTATCTCCTTCGGGTAAAAAGAAACTTGAAAAAATGAGTACGAATACAATTCATTTTGGAAGAATTTACGACGGCGATAAATTAATTGATGAAGTTGTAGTTTCTATTTTTCGTGCACCCCATTCATTTACAGGCGAAAATATTGTAGAAATTTCGTGTCACGGTTCCACTTTTATTCAACAAAAAATACTTGAAATTTTAATTAAAAACGGAGCAAGAATGGCACTTCCCGGCGAATTTACACAGCGTGCTTTTTTAAATGGTAAAATGGATTTGTCTCAGGCAGAAGCCGTTGCAGATGTTATTGCTTCGTCGAATGCTGCTGCACACAAACTGGCAATCAATCAAATGCGTGGCGGTTTCTCCAGGGAAATAAACGATTTGCGGGCACAACTGCTCCATTTTACAGCCATGATAGAACTGGAACTCGATTTTGCCGAAGAAGAAGTTGAGTTCGCCAACCGCACAGAATTACGAAAACTTACGGAAAGAATTGAGAGACTTTTGCGAAAACTAAAAAATTCGTTTCAATTGGGAAACGCAATAAAAAACGGAATTCCGGTTGCAATTATTGGCGATACAAATGTCGGAAAATCGACCCTGTTAAATGCTTTACTAAACGATGACAAAGCCATTGTTTCCGATATTCACGGAACTACACGCGATGTAATTGAAGATGTGGTAAATATTCATGGTACCGCATTTCGGTTTTTCGACACGGCTGGAATTCGCGAAACAAAAGACCACATTGAAAATTTGGGAATTGAACGAAGCTACAACAAACTCAACCTGGCAACTGTAGTTTTGCTGGTAGTAGATATGCAAAACCCCTACCCCATTGTAAAACAACGAATTGACAAGATACGGAAACGAATTTCAGGCGATCAGAAACTAATTATTGTAGCCAATAAAATTGATTCAGGTTTGCATGAAACCATTCAACAAATGGAAATTACTGAAATCAACGACAATGAAAAGCTGATTTTTATTGCCGCCAAAAAGAAACAGAACCTCGAAGATTTAATTGAAATGATGATTCAATCGGTAAATATCGATGCTGTTAATCAGGAGGATGTAATTGTTACCAACGCCCGCCACTATGAAATACTGAAAAATGCACACGAAGCAATTGTTCGCGTATTAAATGGTCTGGACTCAGAAATTTCCGGAGATTTTCTTTCTCAGGATATTCGCGAATGTTTGCATTATCTGGCTGAGATTACCGGAGAAATATCTAATAATGAAGTACTTGGACATATTTTTAAGAATTTTTGTATTGGAAAGTAACCAAATTAAGCCGGTTTGAATTGTTTAAAACTCTGCAATAACTTTTTTTGTACAGCCTTTTTTGGAAATGTATTTTTGAAAAAAAACAAAAATGGATTTCGAAAAAATTAACAAACGGTACAAGAAAGTATCTTACCATCGGCAGCCTGATGATTTTAGTATTGAAGAATGGCAGTATGCACTGCGCAAACAATTTGCCGAAACTCATCCTTTTCGAATTGAAAAACTTCAAAATAAGGCAGTTTTCACCGATTATCGGGTTTATAACCCGGATACCAAACTCTCGTACAAAATTGCTTTGCGAAGTAACGACAACAGCGCCAATTTTTGCGAATGTAACGATTTCAAAACCAACGGACTTGGAACATGTAAACACATTGAAGCCGTTTTTTATTACATCCATAATAAGCTTAAAAAGGGCGCTTTATTAGGCAAACCTTACGAACAGCCATATACATCAATATATCTCGATTACCGGAAAAACCGGAAAATAAGGATTCGGATAGGCACTGAAAATACAATGGAGTTCAAAGCGTTGGCAAAAAAATATTTCGATGCCGAAAATTCATTAAAAGAGAGCGAATACGTAAATTTCAACGAAATAGTAAAGCAGGGTTTGGCGATAAACGAAAATTTTAAATGCTACCCCGATGCGCTTGACAATGTGCTTGAACACCGCGAAAACAAAAGGCGAAACGATTTGGTGCACGAAAAATATGGGAAGCACCTTGAAAACGGTGTATTCGATTCGCTCGTTAATGCCCAACTTTTCCCATATCAAAAGGAAGGTATTTGTTTTGCCGCATCAAAAGGCCGTTGTATCATAGCCGACGACATGGGTCTCGGTAAAACCATCCAGGCCATTGCCGCAACCGAACTGCTCCGAAAAGAAATTGGTATTTCATCGGTTTTTATTATTTGTCCCACTTCGCTTAAATACCAGTGGAAAACCGAAATTGCTAAATTTACAGGCCAAACTGCCTGGGTTATTGAGGGTATTTACACGAAACGGCAGGAACAATACCGCAACGATTCATTTTACAAGATTATATCGTACAATACTGCAGTTAACGACATTAAGGAAATTAATACCACCCAGCCCGATTTGTTTATTCTTGATGAAGCACAGCGCATTAAAAACTTCAAAACAAGAATTTCGCAAAATATAAAGCGGCTAAAATCACCTTATACTTTTGTACTAACAGGCACACCGCTCGAAAACAAACTCGAAGAACTGTATTCAATCGTTCAGTTTGTAAACCCCTTTGCATTAGGCCCTTTCTGGAAATACATGAGCGAATACAGCATAGTTGATGAGGTTGGAAAAATTAAAGGTTATCATGATTTAAACAAAATTGGTGAGAAACTTGCCGGAACCATGATACGCCGCCGGAAAAAGGACGTTTTGCTGCAATTGCCAAAGCGCATGGACAAAGTGCTTTATGTTCCCATGACCGAAGAACAGGCTGCAATACATAACGACTGCCAGGAAAGCGTTAACCGTTTGGTGATGAAGTGGCGCAGGCAAGGATTTTTGAACGAGAAAGACCGCCAAAGCCTCATGATTTTCCTGAACATGATGCGGATGGCCTGTGACAGTACTTACATCCTCGACCAGAAAACCCGTTTCGATACCAAAATCGGGGAGCTAATGAACATCCTTGACGAAGTGTTTGCCGAAGTTGACCAGCGAAAGGTTAAATACCAATACCTGCATGGCGGTGTGCCGGGAAGCGACCGTGGCAAACTATTCGAAGGGTTCAACAATGATGCCGCGTGCAAGGTATTCCTTTCTACCGATGCCGGAGGGGTCGGGTTGAACCTGCAAGCCGCTTCAATGTTGATAAACCTCGACATACCCTGGAACCCCGCAGTTTTGGAACAACGTATTGCCCGAATTTACCGCCTTGGACAAAAACGCAATGTATCAATCATCAACATGGTTTCTGCTGGTACAATTGAGCATAAAATGCTTGGGGTATTGAGCTTTAAAAAGGGGCTCGCAGAGGGGATTCTTGATCAGGGCGACAATACGATATTTTTGGAAGACAGTAAGTTCAAGGTTTTGATGAACACTGTTGAAAACCTGGTTGACCAAGTCCCGGTACCTGAAACAATTTCTCAGAATCCCTTCGAACAGGAAGAGAAACAACCTGCTGAAGATATTGAACCTGAAGAAATTATTAAACAAGCTGTAGAGAAAAACTATTCACAGGGAACACCTGCATTTGAAGGCGATGACGATATTAAACAGACCGATAAGGAAATAATTGAACCAACGGAGCCACTTCATGAAACCGGTTCTCCGGCTGAATTGGTAAACATGGGTATGACATTCTTTGGCCGGCTTAGTGAAACTTTATCAAACCCGGAAGCTACCCAGAAACTAATATCTA
>JFJP01037556.1_pt1 | contig 25842 bp, 22 predicted proteins | sample 431651 | NCBI WGS metagenome assembly JFJP01 (sample SAMN02602958, study PRJNA72255) | Microbial mat metagenome, whole genome shotgun sequencing project. | biome: fresh water; feature: sink hole; material: water; isolation source: purple microbial (photo- and chemosynthetic) mats found in...
AAATTAAATATCAATCAATCAACTATTTAAAAATTAACAATTTTTAAATAGTTTAAAATCAGAGAATATTGAAAATTTTTTCGGAAAAAGATGATAGATTAAAAAAATAAACATCTACTTTTGCACCGTTTTTGAGCTATAAATTCAAAAAGAGCATATGAGCAATTTGTCACTATTTTTAGTAGTTTTCTTGACAGGTGTCATATTAGTAGTCGCCGGATTAGGCATGGCGATACTTTTATCCCCCAAATCTTTCAATTCTCAAAAGGGAGAACCATATGAATGCGGAATTCCAACTCACGGAACTTCGTGGATGCAATTCAAAGCGGGTTATTACCTTTACGCCATTCTATATTTAATGTTCGACGTGGAAGCCATCTTTTTGTTTCCCTGGGCTACTGTTGTTCGAGAGCTTGGTGTTCAGGGACTTTCCAGCATTTTGTTTTTCTTATTAATTCTTGGGTTGGGTTTAGCCTACGCATGGAGAAAAGGAGTGTTGATATGGAAGTAAAAAATATAGATATTAAAGGTATTCCTTACGAGGACTTCAACGACAACGAATACCTCGAAAACTATGTAGAGGAGTTGAAAGCCAATGGTGTAAACATTGTACTCAGCACGCTCGACGATATGATTAACTGGGGAAGATCCAACTCTATCTGGCCACTTATTTTTGCAACAAGTTGTTGTGGCATCGAATTTATGGCATCGGCAGCAGCGCATTACGATATTTCGCGATTCGGCATGGAAGTTACCCGTAACAGTCCACGTCAGGCCGATCTTATGGTTGTTTCGGGCACCATTGTACATAAAATGGCTCCTTTAATCAAACGTGTTTACGACCAAATGGCCGAACCAAAATATGTGCTTGCCATGGGTGGTTGTGCTATATCAGGAGGACCATTTATAAATTCATATCATGTGGTAAAAGGTGTTGATACTGTAATTCCGGTCGATGTATATGTTCCCGGTTGTCCACCACGACCAGAGTCTCTTTTTTATGGATTAATGCAATTGCAACGCAAAATTAAAGTAGAGCAATTTCTGAAAAAACCACAACGCGAAGAAGAAAAGTAATATTTTAGATGGAAAAAATAAAACAAATTATAGAGAGTGCGACCAAACATGCCGTATTTGATGAAAAAGATAAATTGACTGTAACAGTTGAACCTGCTGATTTACATCCTCTTTTGAAAATTCTACACGATAACAACTCACTTCCATTCGATTACCTTGTTTACCTTATTGGCATGGACTGGGGTGAAAAACTCGGAGTCATTTATTTACTTTCTTCCTCAAAAGATCCTTCGAAGGAAATTGTAATTAAAACGGGAACTTCTGACCGCGAAAATCCACTGCTCTATACAGTAACCGATATATACGAAACTGCACATTTCAACGAACGCGAAGTTTTTGCAATGTATGGTATCAGGTTTATTAATAATCCTGACATGCGTCGCTTTTTACTGAACGATACCTGGGTAGGATTTCCAATGCGCAAAGATTATGATGCAAATCCGGAACTTAATCCTGTTTCTATAATCAGCCGCGAAATGATTGATACAGCACCTCGTATCATGGAAACTCCCGAAGGTTTGAAAGAAGAAATTGTAAATATCTTCGAACCGGACGATTACATTATCAATATTGGACCACAGCATCCATCTACACATGGCGTAATGCACTTTCGCACAGCTTTAGATGGTGAAGTTGTAAAGAAAATTGATGTTCACAGCGGATATATTCACCGTGGCATCGAAAAACTCTGCGAAGGAATGACTTATCCGCAGACACTTCATTTTACCGACCGATTGGATTATCTTTCAGCCAATATCAACCGTCATGCGCTTTGCATGTGTGTAGAGAAAGCGGGAGGAATAGAAGTGCCGGAACGAGCTCAATATATTCGGACCATAATGGACGAATTGAACCGAATCAGTTCACATTTGCTGGCCTGGTCGGCACAAACCAATGATTTAGGGGCAACCACTGCATTTATATACGGAATGCGCGAACGCGAACATATATTGGATATTTTTGATAAGACCTGTGGTGGGCGATTGATTATAAACAATAATGTGATTGGTGGTCTAATGTTCGATATTTATACAGAGTTTCAACGCGATGTAAAAACATTTATCCCTTACATGCGCGAAAAATTGAAAGAATACGACCGATTTTTCTCTCACAACGTAATTGCATTGGGTCGTATGGTGAAAATTGGGAATCTATCGAAAGAAGACGCAATAAGTTATGCTGTTACCGGTCCTGCCGGACGTGCTTCAAGTTGGTCGTGCGATGTGCGTAAATATCAGCCTTATGCACTTTACGACAAGGTACAATTCAAAGAAATTATCCGGACAGAAGGTGATTCTTATGCCCGTTATTTGAATCGACTCGACGAAATAGAAGAATCGCTGAAAATTATCGAACAACTGATTGACAATATTCCTGATGGTGATTATTGTGCTAAAACAAAGGCAATTATAAAAATACCTGAAGGTGAATACTTTCAAAGTGTAGAAGCCGGAAAAGGATTGTTTGGTGTTTATATTGAAAGTCGGGGCGAAAAAACACCATACCGACTAAAATTCCGTTCGCCGTCAATGGCCTTGGTGTCGGTTATGCCTTTGATTTGCAAAGAAGAAAAAATTTCGGACTTTATCGGTATCGGTGGTTCGATGGATTATGTGATACCGGATATTGACAGATAAAAACCCCTAACCCCTGAAGGGGAATAGGAAAAAAATAAACTCTGATATACTAATTTAAGCCCCTTTAGGGGTTGGGGTAAATTTATGAACTTATATTCTCAACCTTTTGAATTTACAAATTTAACAAAATGGATTAACTCCGTTTTGACAGAAAACTTAACTGAGTTTTGGGCAATATTTATTGAACTAATTCTTGTGGGCGTGTCATTATTGGCTGCTTATGCCGTATTTGCCATGATATTAATTTATGTGGAACGAAAAATTACAGCTTTTTTTCAGGCGCGTATCGGTCCGAACAGAGTTGGCAAATACGGAATTTTTCAAACCGTTGCCGATGTACTTAAAATTCTGATTAAAGAAATTATTCATATCAATAAAGTGGATAAATTCTTGTTTTATGCAGCTCCATTTTTTATGATTGTAGCTTCTATGCTTACATTTGGCGCTATACAATTTGGAAAAGATTTACATGCTATCGATTTTAATATTGGAGTTTTTTACGTTATTTCGGTTTCATCTTTAGGAATTATAGGTGTGTTACTTGCAGGTTGGTCCAGTAATAATAAGTATTCCATGATTGGCGCCATGCGAAGTGGAGCTCAGTTTGTAAGTTACGAACTTTCAGCCGGTTTTGCGCTTATGACCATGGTAGTGCTTTCGGGAACCATGCAATTTAGTGCCATGATAGAAACTCAGACTTACTGTTGGAATATTTTTAATGGTCATATTTCGTCAGTAGTAGCATTTATAATTTATCTGATTTCAGGTCATGCAGAAACAAATCGCGGGCCGTTCGATTTACCTGAAGCTGAATCAGAATTAACAGCCGGTTATCATACTGAATACTCCGGATTACAATTTGGATTCTTTTACCTTGCAGAATACCTGAATATGTTTATTATTGCCGCAATTGCTACAACAGTTTTTCTGGGAGGTTGGTTGCCTTTACAAATAAGTGGTTGGGACGGGTTTAACCAACTTATGTGGTATATTCCTTCTTATATTTGGTTTTTGGGTAAAGTTGGAGTCCTTATTTTCATGAGTTTATGGGTTCGTTGGTCTTTTCCTCGTTTACGAATCGATCAGTTATTGAATCTGGAGTGGAAATACTTATTGCCCATTAATTTGGTGAATATTCTGGTGATGGTAATTTTAGTTTTAACAGGATTGACTCTTACAGATATTTTTAAATAGAACAAAGAGTAAAGAGCAAAGACAAAAAGAAAAAGAAAATAAGATGAGATCATTTAAACAATATACAGCAGATTTATTCGGCGGCATAATTTCATTGCTAACCGGTTTGTCTGTTACATGGAAAGAACTGTGGACTAAAAAAATAACCCAACAATATCCCGAAAACCGTGATACTTTGGTAATTTCGGATCGTTTCAGGGGTGAACTGGTTATGCCACACGATGAAAAAAACGAACATGCGTGTACGGCTTGTGGTATTTGTCAAATCAACTGTCCGAATGGCACGATTCAGGTTATTTCGCAAATGATTGAAACAGAAGATGGAAAAAAGAAAAAGATATTGGACAAATATGTTTTCGATTTGGGAATGTGTACTTTTTGCAACTTGTGTGTAATTACTTGTCCATCGGATGCCATTCAATTTACAAATAATTTCGAAAATGCTTCTTTTACACGTAAAAACTTAGTCCATCAACTGAATCATGATGGGTCGAAATTAAGGGAGAAAACAAAACCCCTAACCCCTAAAGGGGAATCTTCAAATTAGCACATTATCAAATTGGCATATTGGCACATTAGTATTATGGCACAACAAATTATATTTTACATTTTAGCGATAATTATCTCCGTATTTTCAATAATGGCAGTTTCTTCCGGACGTTTAATTCGTTCGGCTACTTATTTGCTATTCGTTCTGTTAGCTACTGCAGGATTGTATTTATTATTGGGATATACTTACTTATTTGCAGTTCAAACGGCTGTTTATGCGGGAGGAATCATGGTGCTATTTATCTTCGCCATTTTACTTACGCAAAAGCCCGGAGACCGGATTACTCCCGAATCGCTCAAGCAACGCGGACTTTCGATTTTGCTTTCGGTAGTTGGTGCTTTGTTTTGTGGATTTATTATTTTCAGTAATATCAAAAAGGTATATACTTTGGTAGATCAACCCGAATTTGACACAAAACACATTGGTATGACATTGATGGGTACCGGCAAATTTCAATATTTATTGGCTTTTGAAGTAATCAGTATTTTACTTTTAGCTGGAATTGTAGGTGCAATAATGATAGCTCGAAAACGCTCATAAACAAATAAAATTATCCCTTATTCTCCGTCAAATGACGGATTAATGGTTACAGTACTAACATCTCTTACTCCCCTTTAGGGGATGGGGGTTATTTTTTAAATTAATATGTTTGATTCTTTTTCAAATTTCTTTTCAGGGATTATACCATTGGAGGCATACATGGCAGTGAGTCTTATCATGTTTTTTTCGGGAATTTACGGTTTTTTGTCCCGTAAAAGTCTTTTGATGATTCTGATTTCTATTGAATTAATTTTAAATTCAATCGATATAAATTTTGCTGTTTTCAACCGCTATTTATATCCCGAAAATATGGAAGGATTCTTCTTTGCGCTGTTTACAATTGCTATTTCGGCCTGTGAAACAGCTGTGGCAATTGCCATTGTGATAAATATTTACCGAAATTTGGGCAATGTAGAAGTAGATAGCTTAAATGAATTAAAAGAAGATGCTTCCGAAAATTGATATTTTATATTTCGAAAATAAAGAATTATGCAATATACATTATTAATACTTGTTTTACCTTTACTCAGTTTTATCGTTCTCGGTCTTGTCGATTCCAAATGGAAACCAAAAATTGCAGGAACAATAGGCACAGTAGTATTGGGTATAATTACCCTGCTATCTTATTATACAGCTTGGGAATATTTTACTACAGCCCGTTTTGGAGGTGAAGTTTACCGGCAAATCATTCCTTTTAATGCAGAATGGGTTCGGTTTACCGAGCACCTGCATATACAACTCGGCATTTTATTAGATCCCATTTCGGTATTGATGCTTGTGGTGATAACAACGGTTTCATTCATGGTAAACATTTACAGTCTTGGTTACATGGTGAACGAAAAAGGATTTGAACGCTATTATGCATTCCTGTCACTTTTTACTTTTTCAATGTTAGGATTGGTTGTTGCTACCAATATTTTTCAAATGTATATTTTTTGGGAATTGGTGGGTGTTTCATCTTATTTGTTAATTGGATTTTACTACACAAAACCATCGGCTGTGGCGGCCTCGAAAAAGGCATTTATTGTAACCCGTTTTGCCGATATGTTTTTCCTGATCGGGATTTTAATACTTTCTTATTATACTAAAACATTCGATTTTCAGACCCTAAATTCTGGCGACCCTATAGTTTTTGCTTCTACAGCAGGAGTTACATTTATGGGAGCATCAATAATGAGTTGGGCATTGGCACTAATATTTATTGGTGGTGCCGGAAAATCAGCCATGTTCCCTTTACAAATTTGGTTGCCCGACGCCATGGAAGGACCTACTCCGGTTTCTGCTTTGATTCATGCTGCCACAATGGTTGTTGCCGGGGTTTATTTGGTAGCACGACTTTTTCCGGTTTATTTCCTTTATGCTCCCGGGGTATTACATGGGATAGCTTATATTGGGGCCTTTACGGCACTTTTCTCAGCGGTAATTGCTTGTGTACAAACCGACATAAAACGAGTTTTAGCATTTTCCACCATTTCGCAAATTGGGTTTATGATGGTCGGGCTTGGTGTTTCGGGTTACGAAGGACATGAAGGTACTGGTTATATGGCTTCTATGTTTCACCTGTTCACACATGCCATGTTCAAGGCTTTGCTATTCCTCGGAGCAGGTTCGGTAATTCATGCCGTTCACAGCAACGAAATGAATCACATGGGACAACTTCGGAAGTTTATGCCAATTACCAATTATACTTTTTTAATAGCTTGTCTGGCTATTGCCGGTATTTTCCCCTTATCAGGATTTTTTAGCAAGGACGAAATTTTATCTGCTTGTTATGAATTTAATCCTTATTTTTACGGACTTATGAGCTTAACAGCCGGTTTGACAGCATTTTATATGTTCCGTTTGTATTTCAATATTTTCTGGGGAAAAGAACACAAACACAAACACACCCCGCACGAATCACCTTTTACAATGGCTTTGCCTTTGGTTTTTTTCGCCGTTGTAACAATATTCGCAGGATGGATTCCTTTTGGAAAATTAGTTTCAGCAACAGGTGCTGAATATCATATTCATATCAATTATACAGTAGCCATTGTCAGTACAGTTATTTCGTTGATTGGTATAGGCATTGCTACCAAACTGTACTTTAAAGAAAGTGAAACACCCAAAAGGCTGGCAACTCAGTTTTCAGGCTTTTATCGTGCTGCTACAAACCGTTTTTACATTGATGAAGTATATATATTTATCACTAAAAAAATTATTTTCAATAATATATCAACGCCAATTGCCTGGTTCGATCGTCATGTGATTGATGCCACCATGAATGGATTTGCTGGAGTTACTCAATGGACTTCAGCAAAAATTAAAGGCTTTCAATCAGGATACGTTCAGCAATATGCCTTCGTCATTTTACTTAGTGCTATATTAATCGCAGCTTTGGTGATTTTTGTGTAATTCAATTGTAAATAGTAAATTTTTCAAATCGTAAATTTAAGATATGAATTTCTTATCAATTTTCGTTCTTATTCCTATGTTGATGATGATTGCGTTATTCTTTTCGAAGAAGCGTAGTCAGATTAACTTTATTGCAGCTACCGGAGCAACCATTTTACTTGTTCTTTCAGCAATGCTCACTTATATGTACTTTGCCGAAAGAGAAGCAGGAAATATGGCTGAAATGCTTTTTTGCGCCGATGCTGTTTGGTACGCACCTTTTAATATCCATTATTCTGTGGGTGTGGATGGTGTTTCTGTGGTCATGCTCATCCTGACTTCGATCATTGTTTTTACCGGCGTTTTTGCTTCTTGGCGGATTGATCCATTACCTAAAGAATTTTTCCTGTGGTATTGTTTGCTTTCCATTGGTGTTTATGGCTTTTTTATTTCCATCGACCTGTTCACCATGTTTATGTACTATGAAATAGCCCTGATACCCATGTATTTGCTTATCGGTATTTGGGGGACAGGAAATAAAGAATATGCCGCGATGAAGCTCACGCTGATGCTGATGGGTGGTTCTGCCTTGTTATTGGTCGGTATTTTGGGGATTTATTATTTCTCCGGAGCCGAAAGCATGAATATTCTTGTGCTTGCACAAAATCAAATACCACTTTCTGCACAGTATTATTTATTCCCACTTACTTTCATGGGTTTTGGTGTATTGGGCGCCTTGTTTCCTTTTCATACCTGGTCGCCCGACGGTCATGCTTCTGCTCCAACAGCCGTTTCGATGCTACATGCAGGTGTTTTGATGAAGTTAGGTGGTTACGGGGCTTTTCGTGTAGCAATGTATTTGATGCCTGAAGCCGCTCACGAAATGGCATGGATTTTCCTGATTCTTACCGGAATCAGTGTTGTTTATGGCGCTTTTTCGGCGGTAGTTCAAACCGATTTAAAATATATCAATGCCTATTCTTCTGTAAGTCACTGCGGTTTGGTACTTTTTGCCATTTTGATGATGAATGAAACTGCCATGACAGGAGCAGTAATGCAAATGCTTTCGCATGGATTAATGACAGCATTGTTTTTTGCATTAATTGGTATGATTTATGGCAGAACACATACAAGATTGATTACTCAAATGGGTGGTTTAATGAAAGTAATTCCGTTTTTGGGTGTAAGTTATGTCATTGCCGGTTTGGCTTCGTTAGGTTTGCCCGGACTTAGTGGTTTTGTGGCAGAAATGACCATTTTTGTCGGTTCGTTTCAGGAAACAGATACATTTCATCGGGTATTGACAATAATGGCTGTTTCATCCATAGTAATTACAGCAGTTTATATTCTCCGGGTGGTTGGTAAAATTCTTTTCGGGAAATTACAGGATCCTCATCACGAAGAACTAACCGATGCAACCTGGTGGGAACGTGTTTCAGTAGTCACATTAATTGTTGCTATTATTGCTTTAGGCTCACTTCCATTGTGGGTTTCGAACATAATACATGATAGTTTGATACCTGTTGTAAATAATCTGGCGAGATAAGAACAGGAATAAAATTAAGAAAGAATTTACATTCAATTGTAAATTGTAAATGATAAAATTGTAAATTTTAGATATGGATTATTCAAGTTTCTTACAATTACACGATGAACTTTCGCTGTTGGCAGTGATAGTGATTCTTCTTGTTTATGATATTTTTGCAGGTGAAAAAGCTTTGCGCTATTTTCAACCTGTTGCTATTCTGTTATTTTCAGTTCATACTTTACTGAACTGTTTACCACACGATGCTTTCGAAGTAGCAGGAGGAATGTTCATATACTTTCCAATGCATACTTATGTAAAAACCATTTTGAATATTGGTACAATAATTATTTTCCTTCAGGCACATCATTGGTTGAATCAGGAAGATAGCATTGTTCGCCGTGGTGAGTTTTATTTTCTAACGCTTTCCACCTTGCTTGGTATGTATTTTATGATTTCAGCCGGACATTTCTTGTTGTTCTTTATCGGTATCGAAACTGCGGCAATACCTATGGCTACGCTTGTGGCTTTCAACAAATACAATCATAAATCAGCTGAAGCTGGAGCAAAATATATTCTAAGCTCCGTTTTTGCTTCCGGGATTTCTTTGTTTGGTATGTCGATGATTTACGGCGTAACAGGAACGTTGTATTTCGATGATCTTGGAGTTTTACTCACCGGTGGACCATTACAATTAATGGCGCTTGTATTTTTTGCTGTTGGTTTGTTCTTTAAAATTTCGCTTGTTCCATTTCACCTCTGGACACCCGATGTTTACGAAGGTGCGCCAACAAGCATCACTTCATATCTTTCTGTCATTTCAAAAGGGTCAGCCGTATTCGTATTATTTACAATACTAATCAAGGTATTTGGCAATATGATTGATCAGTGGCAAGCAATTCTTTACGGAATAATCGTTATCAGCATTACTTTAGCAAACGTTTTTGCTATTCGTCAGCAAAACCTCAAACGATTTCTTGCATATTCATCTATTTCACAAGCGGGCTATATTTTATTAGGTGTAATCAGCGGTACAGCTCTTGGAATGAGTTCTCTGGTTTATTATATCCTGGTGTATATGTTTTCCAATTTAGCTGTTTTCGGGGTTGTAGCTGTCATCGAAAATCGTACTGGAAAGATACACATGAAAGACTACGATGGATTGTATCAGAACAATCCAAAATTAAGTGTAGTCATGATGTTTGCTTTGTTTTCTTTAGCCGGAATTCCACCTTTTGCCGGATTTTTCAGCAAGTTCTTTATATTTTCGGCAGCAATTCAGCAAGGATTTTATGTGCTGGTATTTATTGCATTGTTAAATACTATCATTTCTCTTTACTATTATTTATTGGTAGTAAAAGCCATGTTTATCAACAAATCAGACCAGCCGATTGAAACAATCAAGAGTGATTTTCCGGTAAAATTAAGTTTGGTAATTTGCACCTTTGCTATTGTGATAGTGGGTTTATTCAGCATAATTTACGAGCAAATAGCAGTATTAGGTTTTGGAATATAATCTCTTATCCTTTAAATGGTTCAGTGTGAATACTTGTAATGGTGTTTTTCCCGAATCGTTCACGGAATTTCACCTCTGTTTCTGTAGCTATGTCGTGTGATCGTACAAAACTGATTTCCTTATTCAATTTTATGTGAACATCTATGGCATAAATGTTCCCAATTTTACGTGTTTTCAAATTGTGAAATGCCAGAATTTCAGGGTTTTCATTTAAAATAGCCAATATTTCCTGTTCTGTTTGCTTGGGTAATGATTTTTCGAGCAATTCGTTTACACTTGGCATACCCAAATCAACAGCTACCTTGATAATGAAGAAACTTACTACAATTCCTGCAATAGGATCAAGAATTCGCCAATTCTCACCTAAAAATATGGCGCCCGAAATTCCGAGTGCGGTTCCGATAGATGAAAATGCATCAGATCGATGATGCCAGGCATTAGCAATTACTGCCTGATTATTTATTTTTTCACCTTCATTTTTGGTGTACCAATACAAACCTTCCTTTACAACTATCGAAATTAATGCTGCAATGAGTGCTATAATCGAAGGTTGCTCAATTTCTTTACCGTTTAATGTGTCAATTACTTTTGATAATCCACTCCAAAAAATTCCGAAGCCAACAATAAGTAAAGCCAGGCTGATGAGTAAAGTTGCAAATGTTTCGTATTTACCATGCCCGTACCTGTGGTCTTCATCGCGGTCTTTACCGGATACTCCAATAAACAAAAGAACAATCACATCGGTTACAAAATCGGATAAAGAATGAACACCATCAGCTACCATAGCTGTACTTTTTCCGAAGATCCCTGCTGCTAATTTAAATCCGGTTAAAACTAAATTAATAAAAAATCCTACCCAGGTTACTTTCTGTGCAATTCGTGTACGTTCGTCTTTCATTTTATTGTTGTTAAATCAATTATGGTGAATTGCAAAATTACTAAAAAAAAAGACAAATTATAATGTTATACAGAATAAATTCCGAAACTATGCAGCATCATAATTGTATAGAACATCGATTTTGTTTAAAACTCCCACTTCAGTGGGTCGGGGGGCGGACTATTTATTTTATTTAATTTACCTAAGTTAACAACATTTCTCTAAACTGCAACTTTCCTCCTTCGTTTCGAACTCAATTGTGGCATGTTGTATACCTTTTTTTTTGAGCGTTTCACGTATCTTCAATTTTAAATCTGCTGTAGTATTAGTATCAGATAATCTTTGTAGAACTACATGAACTGTTAATACATTATAATTTCCATCCACCGACCAGATATGTAAATCGTGTACACTTTCTATTTCGGGAATTTGAGTTAATTTTTCCGAAACTTCTGTCATGTCAATTTCTTCAGGAATTCCCTGTAAAATTATGCGTAAACTTTGTTTTATGTTTTTATATACATTAAAAAGTACAAAACAAGCGATTCCTACTGACATAATGGGATCAAGCACAGGAACATCGAAAAAATACATCACTACCGAACCGACAAGAATGGCAGCCCACCCCAACACATCTTCGAGTAGATGAAGGGAAACGACTTTTTCGTTCATAGAGTTTCCTTTTTTAAGCCTGAAAACAGCTGCACCATTCACTAAAATCCCTATAATAGCCAGAATAAACATGCCCTCCACTTTGGTTTGTTCAGGCTGAAAAATTCGGGGAATGGCTGCAGTTAAAATAAAAATACTTCCTACAACCAGTACAATAGAATTAATTATGGCACCTAAAAGCGAAAATCGTTTATAACCGTACGAATATGAATTATCACTGTTCTTCTGAGCTACTTTTTGGAAATACCACGCCAAACCAAGCGACAATGAATCTCCTAAATCGTGAACAGCATCGGACAATATGGCAATACTATTGGTAAAAAAGCCTCCTGCAATTTCGAGTAAAGTAAATCCGAAATTAAGAAAAAATGCAACCTTAATATTTTTTACATCGGCACTATGATGGTGATGTATATGATGAGTATGTTTATTGTTTGGCATATTTTAATTTTAAAACTCGAACAATCCAGGAATATAAGAGTTCGTAAAATTAATAATTAAATTCAACATTTATTCTGAACCACAAATTTATTCATTATTTCAACAATATACTTTAATTTTATCCGGAAATATGTAATTCATTAATAGGATTCCCTATTAATTTTTCTGATACAAAAGTACTTAGTTCTCATAGTTTAGTTGTATTTTTGTACATAAGTTTGAAATTTATGTTTGAATATTAATAATTCAAAAACTTACAAATTATTATGAAACCAAAATTAAAAAAAGGTTTGCAAATTACTATATCAGTAATTGTTGTTTTTTTTGCAATATTAATAGCTCTTCCATTTGTTTTTGAAGGAAAAATTAAGAATATTGCTAAAAATGAATTAAATAAAATGTGGAATGCTAAAGTTAACTTTAACGATGTTGACATTAGTTTTTTGCGCAGTTTTCCTCATATCTCTTTGCAATTTGAGAACTTTAGTTTTACCGGAGTAGGCGAATTTGAAAAAGACACTATGATCAATAGTAATATTGTTGATTTGACACTAAATATCAAAAGTTTATTTGCTGACACAGGATACGATATCAGCGATTTGCAATTCAACGACTCTAAAGTATTTTTTCATTTTTTGCCCAATGGAAAATTTAACTGGACAGAGATTATCAAAGAAGATACCACTGCAATTGATACTACACCGTCACAATTTCATTTTAAACTTAAAAAATTTGGCATCAATAGTGCTGACATACTATATCTCGACGAAGAAGGCGATGTACTTCTTACTTTTAAAAATGTAAATCACACTCTTACTGGCAATCTTACGGCTGACAGTTCGATGCTTATAACCCGTACAACTGCCGATTCTATGACATTTAGCAACGATGGGTTCAAATACATTTCGAATGCTAAAGTAGAAATGAATGCTGACATTGATGCGAATATCAACGATATGGTTTTCAAATTGAGCAAGAACTCAATGAAAATTAACGAGTTGCCTTTCAACCTAAACGGTAGGTTCAAAACCGTAAAGGGAGGAATTGACATGGATTTTAAATTGAATGCTGAGAAGGTTGACTTCAAGTCTATCTTGTCTGTTATACCTGCTTTGTATTCCGAATCTTTCGATAAAATAAAAGCAGGTGGCAAAGTAGATTTAAATGGTTTTCTGAAAGGTGAGTTTGCCGGTGAATATTATCCTTCGTTCGATCTGAATTTGGTTGTAAATAATGGTTGGTTTCAATACCCGTCTCTGCCAAAATCTGTTGAAAAAATTAATATCACTGCGCAACTTTTAAACAATGGGAAAACTTTAGATGAAACTATTATCGATATGTCACGGTTTTCTTTCGTGCTGGGCGGAAATCCGTTTACTTCGCAAATCAGAATTTCAACTCCAATGTCCGATCCTGACTTAACTATAAAAGCCACAGGGAAAGTAGACCTTGATATGATTAAAGATGTTTATCCGCTTAAAAAAGACACAAAACTGAATGGTTTGTTGGATGTCAATCTTGACCTGGCAGGAAAAATGTCGTATTACGAAAAAAATCAATACGAAAAGTTCAAATTTAGCGGCAAACTCAATGTTATAAAAATGTTGCTTAAAATGAAATCTTTGGAACAAGAAGTTTCAATTAATAAAGCCAATATGAACTTTAATAACCGATTTGTAGACCTGACTGCCTTACAAATGAAAGTTGGCAGAAACGATATAACAGCAACCGGGAAATTAGAAAATGCGGTGGCTTATGCTTTAAGTGATAAAACTTTAACAGGCTCATTGAATCTTGTTTCTGAATATTTCAATATCAGCGATTTTATTTCCACAGATTCAACAAAAACCAGTACAAATAAGAAAAATAATACAAAAGAATCCGACATTTTTGTTTTGCCAAAAAATCTTGATTTTACCATGGCAGGAAATTTTAAGAAATTGGTTTATGACAAAATGGATTTTTCGAATGTAAATGGTGTACTCAAACTGGCTGATGGTGAACTCAAAATACAGAATATGTTTCTCGATGCATTTGGTGGAAAGTTGAAAATGAATGGTTTATATAGTACAGTTGATGCTTTTAAACCTGCGTTGAATTTTGATTTATCACTGAACGAAATTATTTTTAAGGATATTTTTAAGCAAGTTGAAACTTTACAGAGTTTTGTCCCTATTTTCAGTAAAGCTTCAGGAGTGTTTAATACTACACTTTCGTTCAATACAATATTAAAAAACAACATGATGCCTGATTTGGCAACAATTTTTAGTAAAGGAACGTTCAATACCAAAACCGTATCGTTGAAAGATGTACCGGTACTTGAAAAATTGGCAACCGCTTTAAAACGCGAGGATTTGTTGCCAATGTCACTCAAAGACCTGGGTTTGTTTTTCGAAATAAACGATGGGAAATTACTAACTAAACCTTTTAGTTTCAAAATCAAAGATGTGGCTTTGACCTTGGGCGGAGCTACCGGCTTAGATAAAAGTATTGATTATCAAGGAAAAGTTACATTGCCTGACAGACTAAAACTTGGTCAGTTTTCAACTTATAATGTGAATATTACCGGAACATTTGCTAAACCAAAAGTAGCACTTGACCTGAAAGGTAAAATTACAGAAGTAGTTGCCGAAACAGCTGCCAAAGTAGAAGCTGAAGTCACAAAAAAGGTAGATGAGGCTAAAGAAAAAGCACTTGAGGAAGCCCGAAAGCAAAAGGAAAAAGCAATACAGGATGCTCAGAAAAAGGCAAATGAATTAATTATTACAGCTGATTCAATTGGGAATAATTTAATATTTCAAGCTCAGAAACAGGGTGATATTTTAATTAACAAAACCACAAATCCGATTGCAAAAACAGCAGCTCAGTTAGCTGCCAAAAAATTAGTGGAGGAAGCCCGAAAACAAGCTGCAGCAGGAAAAGCAAAAGCGCAAAACGAAGCCCGGAAACTGATACAACAAGCATCCGAAAGTGTGGAAATTTGATGATGGGTTGATGTGATAATGTGATAATGTGGTGATGTGTTAATGTGTTGATGAACATTTCAAACCTTTCAAACCTTTCAAACTTTACAAACCTTTCAAACTTTACAAACTTTACAAACTTTACAAACTTTTTATAAATGCGTTACCGATTAATTTATATTATCCTATTCATTTCAACTGTCCAACTTTTTGCTCAGAGTGCGGCTGATGGTGAGACTTTGTTCAACAACAAACAATTTGAAGAAGCAAAAACCGTTTATCTTACATTATTAAAAACAAAACCAAAGGATCCTTTGTATAATTACAGATGTGCAAGGTGCCTTTACGAACTTAAAGATTATGAAAATTCAATCAGATATTTTCTTTTATCCAGAACAAAATATCCGTTATCTGATTGGTATCTTGCTGAATCGTATTACTTTACATATAAATTCGAAGAGTCGGTTTTGTCATATCAAAATTATATTTCTATTTTGCCTTCCGACGATAAAAAATTACCCGAATTAGAAAAGCAAAAAAGAAAAGCAGAGCTTGGAGACAAATTAATAAAACGTATTGAAGACATTGTTGTAATAGACAGTTTTGTTGTAAACAAAAATGATTTTCTGAAAAAATACAATTTCAACAGCGAACTTGGGATACTACAACAGTCCAATCTTAATACACCAAAAAGCACGGATAAAATTGTGTATAAAACTCAGCGCGGTGACCGAACTATTTTCTCGGATACTGTAAAAGGGCAAATGGACATACTTAGTTCGTTCAAACAACTCGACGAATGGTCCAATCCTGTTTCCATATCGGAGGCTGTTAATACTGAGGCGAATGAAAATTATCCGTTTCTTTTGTTGGATGGACTTACGATGTATTTTGCTTCGGATGGAGAGAATTCTTTAGGTGGATATGATATATTTATTACCAAATACTCTTCAATTTCCAAAGGTTTTCTGTCCCCTGAAAATATAGGATTCCCTTTTAATTCACCCTTCAACGATTATATGATGGTCATTGACGAGCAACAAAATTTAGGTTGGTTTGCTACAGATAGAAGACAAACAAATGATAAGGTAATAATTTATAAGTTTATTGCAAATTCTGAAAAAAATATTATTCGTACCGAAAACAGAGACACGCTTGAAAATGCAGCAAAATTTAAATTATATCGCAAAAACATTAATGCAAATAAAAATAAAGTAAACAAAATCCAAAACCAACAAAATCAACCCAATCAAGAATTTGTTTTTATTGTAAACGACTCGCTCATCTATACACGTTTCGACGATTTTCAAAGCAATAAAGCTTTTGAAATCTGGAGTGAATATAATAACCTGGAAAAGCTGATTGAAAGTAATCGTACGGTATTAAATGAACTTAGAAACAAATACGAAACAACAATAAATGAAAGTGATAGAATAAAAATTGGCAAAGAAATAAGAAGAAATGAAATATCTATAATTGATTTGCAAAAAGAAATTTTCAAAAAAAATCTCAAGGCAAGAAATGAAGAAATAAATTTTCTTTCAAAGAAATAATAATTGAAAAATAATATGTACTTTTATCACCAAAATTAATAATATGGAAACTACTATAGTTATAATTCTACTTGTTGTAGGAATATTGCTCTTTTTGATAGAATTTTTCTTAATTCCCGGTCTATCAATTGCCGGTATTGCGGGAGTTGCATTTTTGGGAGGAGCAATTTATTACGCATATTACTCCATAGGACCTACAGCAGGTCATATTACTGTTATCAGTAGTGTTTTGCTTCTTGGTTTATCCGTTTGGATTTTCTTACGATCAAAAGTTCTTGAGAAAATGTCACTGAAAACCGAAATTGATGGAAAAAATGATCCCATGAAAGATATGATAATAAATGTAGGTGATACAGGAATAACAAGTTCTAGATTAGCTCCAATGGGAAGAGTAAAAATAAACAATCATATTGTGGAAGCTAAAACGAATGATGATTTTATCGATCCTGGTGTTGAAATTACTGTAATTGAAGTAATGAATACAAATATACTTGTTGAAAGAAAAGTAACTAAAGTTTAAAACACTGTAGTTTCATGTTGAAATTTAATATCAAATAATTAATATTAATTTAAGAATCTATGTTTCCAGTTGAAATTATCGGATTAGTAGTATTGGGAGTCCTGATATTGCTGTTTTTGTATTATGTGCCGTTTCTGTTATGGATTTCGGCTAAAGTATCGGGGGTAAATATCTCTCTGATACAGTTATTTTTGATGCGCATTCGTAAAGTGCCGCCTCACACCATTGTTCAGTGCATGATTGAAGCACATAAAGCTGACATTCAGGAAGTTCAACGCGATGGACTTGAAGCGCATTATTTGGCTGGTGGACACATCGAACGTGTAACTCATGCACTTGTTTCTGCTTCTAAAGCCAATATCGATTTGACTTTTAAAATGGCAACTGCCATTGATCTCGCCGGACGTGATGTGTTTCAGGCAGTACAAATGTCGGTTAATCCTAAAGTGATTGACACTCCACCTGTAACTGCGGTTGCAAAAGATGGTATTCAGTTAATTGCCAAAGCCCGTGTAACTGTTCGTGCTAACATCAAACAATTAGTCGGTGGTGCAGGTGAAGAAACCATTTTGGCCCGTGTTGGCGAAGGTATAGTATCTTCTATCGGTTCGTCCGAATCGCACAAAAGCGTGCTCGAAAATCCGGATTCAATCTCAAAATTAGTGTTGAAAAAAGGATTAGATGCCGGAACAGCATTCGAAATTTTATCCATTGATATTGCCGATATTGATATTGGTAAGAATATTGGCGCTCAACTTCAAATGGATCAGGCTGAAGCTGATAAAAACATTGCTCAGGCAAAAGCTGAGGAACGTCGTGCTATGGCAGTTGCACAAGAACAGGAAATGAAAGCCAAGTCGCAGGAAATGCGCGCCAAGGTAATCGAAGCTGAAGCTCAGGTGCCTCAGGCAATGGCAGAAGCTTTCCGCAGTGGCAATTTGGGTATAATGGACTATTACAAAATGAAAAACATTGAAGCAGATACTTCAATGCGCGAAAGTATTGCAAAACCATCCTCCGGAAGTCAATCTAAAGGGGTGAAATAAAAAATACAGATTAAAGAGTCAGGAATCAAGAATCAAGACTTTGTAATCAAAAATAATTATACAAACTGTAAACAAGCGGTTCAGAAATAAAATTTCTGAGCCGTTTTATTTAATGACTGGACTTGTTGAATTTTTATGAGGTCTCATTCCTACAAACCAAAATACTCACTTCGTACAACAAATAAATCGGAAAAGCAACTACAAACATCGTAAATGGATCGGTTGTTGGTGTAATTATTGCTGAAATAAGAAGAATAATTACAACTGCATATTGTCGTCCGCCTCTCAATGTTTGTTTGGTAATAATTCCCATTTTCGACAAGAAAAATGCCAATACCGGAAGTTCGAACATGATTCCCAGTGAGAATATTAGAATGAAAAAAGTACTCAGGTACGATTGTATTGAAATTTGATTCGGAACTAAATCAGATAATGTATAGGTGGCTAAAAACCTGATTGTTAAAGGAATTATTAAAAAATAACTGACTATAGCTCCAATGTAAAATAAAAACGAAGAAACCAGAAAAATAAATCCGGTTTGTTTCTTCTCGTTGGGATAAAGTGCCGGATAAATAAAATTCCATATTTCGAATAGCAAATAAGGCACAGCAAGCAATAAACCTATGGTAAACGATGTGCTAATGTGTGCCATAAACTGCCCGGAAAGGTTGATATTAATCAGTTGTATCTTAAAATCACCAGGACAAAGCGATGGAAAATCGAACATAACCGCAAGCTTACACAAAGTGCTATAAAACCAAAAGTCTGAATTAAGTGGTGCAAATATAAAATTAGTAAAGATAAAATCCTTACTACCAAAAACAACTACCAAAAGCACCACCAAAACAATGATGATTCGTAAAATTGACCACCGTAACGACTCGAGATGTTCCCAAAAAGTGGCTGAAAGTTCAATGTTTGATTTATTAAAAAGCTTCATCTAATTCAGTGAATTATTGACAATTAGAACTCATAATGCATATTCACTCAGCACCCCAAATGTAGATTTACATCTTACTAAGGGGTATTTATTAAACCTTATGTATTGTAAAAATTTGAAGAAAGGTATAGAAATCTCAGTATAGAAATCTCATTTATAATGACATACTTCAATTAACCCACTATATACGCCACCTTTAGGGTTTGGGGGGCTGATTATATTACAATTATTCTTATTTTTCGCTGCTTTCGCTTTTTTCAGGGTCTTTTTTTACATCTTCTTCAATATCTTTTACGCCCTTTTTAAATTCATTAATTCCTTTGCCCAGTCCACGCATTAATTCAGGAATTTTTTTTCCACCAAAAATTAATAACAAAATTAAACCAATACCCAGAATTTCAGGCAATCCGGGTAGTGACAATAGCAAAATTGATTGTAACATAATATCTCTTTTTTTTATTTTTAAATAACACTCGTGAAAACACACTTATTATAAATTGGAATCAATCAAAATCCAAAATCATCTACTTTGATTGACTTATCAACTTTTTCTTTTTTTAGAATAATATCTTTGTGCACTGCAATTCCTTCAATATAAATCGCTTTATATGGTTTTGCCGGACAAACATATTCGCAACCACCGCAACCTACACAAATAGATGTCTCAGTATGTGGAATTGTTAATCCGTTTTTATAATCTATCATGCTCACTGCCTGTGTCGGACAATTCTCTGAACAAGCTCCACAACTGGTTTGATCAGTATAAACGATACAATTTTCAATAATAAAATGAACCTGACCTGTTTGTGTAATGTGCTTTTGTTCCATTTTTAAACACTGAATAGCACCTGTCGGACAAATTTCAGAACAAACTGTGCAATCGTAATTACAGAATCCATTGTCGAAATTCAACATCGGTTGCATTATTCCGCCTAAACCATATTCAGTAAAAGCAGGTTTTATAACACCCGAAGGACATTTACTAACACATAAATGGCACGAAGTACATTTATCAAGTAAATGATCGTGACTTACAGAACCCGGAGGACTTATCGGATTAGTGCGATTTGCCTTGTTTTTAGAACTATTGTTAATCAGTGCTTTATCCGCTAAAACGTTTCCAACCGCAACTGAAGTGACACCCAATGCAAGTAAAAACCGGCGTTTTGATACATCTACAGGTCCTTTCACATTGTTGGTTGATCTTGCATATTTGAACTTAATTGCACTTTGATTGCAAACTTCAATACAATCAAAACAATTGATACACCGGCTGTAATCAATTGCATGTGCTTTAGTATCAATACATGTAGCTTTGCATTTCCGACCACATGTTCCGCACGAATTACACAACTCATCATCAATTCTGATTTTGTAAATTGAATAGCGACTTATAAAACCAAGTACTGTTCCGACCGGACAAATGGTGTTGCAATATATTCTTCCGTTTATCCAGGCAAGCGTAGTTACTGTTAATAAAGTAATTAATGCAATAACAAGTGATGAAACACTTAAAATATAGATACTTACTTTGTAAAAAGTATGATTCCCAAATTGAGTAAATATTGTTTCAAATAAATTATTTCCGGCCAGATAAGTAGGTTTGAAAATATGAACAGTCATTCTTCCAAAGGCTGAATAAGGATCGAGTAAGCCGAGTAAAAAGGTGAACCCAAACAGGAATGCCACAAGGGTAATGCCTGTAACCAACCAACGCAAAATATTTAATGCGGGTTTGAATTTAAATCGTTTTTTCTTATTTGCCTTTTTTGATAACCATGTTATAATATCCTGATAAAACCCTAAGGGACAAATTGATGAACAATATACTCTTCCAAAGATAAATGTAAGTATAATTAAAGCAACAATAACACCAATATGTAAACCAAGTAATGCTGGGATAAACTGTAAATGTAGAATAACATGAAAATGTTGAGGAATTATTCCTGCAAAATCAAAAAAATAAATCGTAATCAGTATGAAAAATGAAAGCGACACAACAATACGTAATTTTCTAAGCATATTTCTAAAATTAGATTTTTTTCTTTTTTATTTTCAGCTTATTCAAATCCATGTGTTTACTAAATTAGTGTTGTGTTAAGTGCAAAATATCAGAATTTAGATTCATCCGACAGACCGCAAATAGCGATCCTTCGGCCTCCGAGAAAAGCGTCAAACCGCTTGAAGCGGTTTGACGTATTACAAAACAGCCAACAAAACACAATTAACAGAACATATGTTGTAATCTATTTATCTAATTTGTTTTAATCCGGTTTCTATAAAAATACATTGCAAATGCATCTAATAGCTTTCAATTCAACTTTTCAAATGTAAATCTGAATTGTTTTTGTCATTTCCGCTTAGGTGGAATGTCTGTTTTACTAATTATTTTCTCATTGTTCAAATATTCCACGGAAACCGGAAGCACATTTCATTAAAAAGTGCATAATCTGCATTTCCGTTTACAGCAAAAGTTTTTACCAAAGTAGCGTCATTCAACAACTCTTTGGCTAATTTAATTGTTGAACCTGATTTTATACGATCATCAACCAATAGAATTTTTTTATTTTTAAATTCAAAATCAATTGGTTTCAGCAAGATTGGTTCATTGTACTTTGGTTTCTGATTTTCGTCTTTAAAATTAATCTTAAGAATTTGTACATCGAGCAGTAACCTCTGATTAATTATTCCAGCAGGAACTATTCCACCGTTGGCAATGGCTACAATCAAATCGAATGTTTCATCGAATTCAATATTTGCAAATCGCTCCAGAACTTCCTGAAAGCTTTTTTGATTCAGCATAAGTTAGCTAGATTGTTCAGATTTTCGAAATTGCTTTCAAAACGAGATAACCGCCAAAAACCTGTAAAATCATTCCGGGAAAACCAATCCGGAAATCCTGCATTGCTGCAGTTATACTACCCAATGCAATCCATTCTATAACCGAACCTACCAATTGATACGCAAGAACAACAAGAACAAGATTCAATAAAGTTATTGTACCTGTTTTTTTTGCAACAAAGCCGGCAGCAATAGCTAACAATGAAGATTTTGCAATAATAATGGGTACTAAAGCCATCATTGGCATACCGAATAACAATGAGTTAATAAGCGGTGATAAAACGGCTGTCAATAATCCCACCTTTATTCCATATTTATATGAAGCAATTAAAGTGAAAAAATAAATTGGCAGAAACATAAAACCTCCGTTTGGAATTAAATGTGCCAGTTGTGGCAATAAAAGATTTCCGGCAATAAAAGCCGAAGCAAAAATGTAAGTTTTTGCACTTAGATAGTCGTAACTATAAAGCTTTGCTTGTGATGTCATAATAGAATTTGTTTTGATTTTAATATGTAAAATTGGATTTAATGCAAGATAAAACGTACAAATTTAAATAAAATGTTTGAAATACTGTTCAACGACTTTCTTATTTTTGATTTATTTTGCATTCCGGTCGGTTTTACGCTCTATACGTCAACAATAAGTTATAATGAAATATTGTAATTTGCTCTTACGATAAATGGAATAATTGAATTGCATTTTTCGATCTGTATAATGTGTGTAAATCCCAAATGAATTAGCCTAAAAAAACTTCAATATATTCACTTGTTGGATATAAGGAGCTTTTCTGCAAATAATTTTTCTGCAAGTATCAAATATTCTCACATATTTAGTCAGGTTACTTCTGCAGAGTTTGTTACTACTTAGCACCATTCATATAGATATAACAACGATTTAGTACCTTATCTTTCAAAATAGTGTTATTTATCACAATAGTACAACTTTTTGAATCTGCCTATCGGCAGACGGGCGCAAATTTAGCTTCGCTGTTCGTTGGTTCGCAAATTACCACAAATTCTTACAGCCTTTTGTTATTGAATTAATCATTTGAAAAGTTTTTCTGATTTTTTTAAAATATATTTTTCTTATTTGCGTTTCATATGCGTAATTGCCTATCCCTTTCGGTCAACTGACACCGTGCAGCGGCTTTTTGCCGCTTGCCGGATTTTGGTCTAAGTGTATCGTCAAAGTCAATATCTCAACGAAACAGTTATATCTTCAGGTGTTCAGCTAATTTTTGACACCGTGCAGCGGCTTTTTTGCCGCTTGCCGGATTAAAGATTTCATTTTTTTAAATTCCATAGCCTGACATTCGGAGAAAATGAATGTAAATTGTTCTGAAATATAGTATTTTGTTTCTTCACACAAATGTTTCAACTTTTTATTTGACAGAAAGGGAAAGGCAGTTATGCGAAATTTGTGCCTGTCTGCCGATAGGCAGGTTCTAACTCTTTGGTTTTGGTTTGCCCGGGTTAGGTGTAAGTAAAGGAATTAAATTGCATATAAAATAAAAAATTAGTCAGTATGCTTAATAAATAAACATTTATCGATTTATGGTAAATGGTAAATGGTAAATTGTAAATTGTAAATGGCACTACGATTTCAAATTACCTCACAAAAAATGGTAGTTAGATACAATGAATATAAGACATTCCACATTTAGTTATTTTTTTTTTCTTATAATAGTGTAAATTGTTATTTTTAAGTATCTTTGTATTTGATCATTTGTTGCCCTTCAATGTCTCGTATATTTTGATTATAAAAGTCAGAACAGATTGATTTCAATGATTATAAACGGCATTTTTCATCTAAAAACAGGAATTTATACTATTTTTCAGCTTTTTTTTAATATTTTTCAGATAAAAGCATTGTTTTTGAAAAAAATAATCTATTTTTGTTGCGTTTTATTTTCACCAGCTTGTACCAGCATTATTATTAGGTCTCATTTTTATTGTCTTTTGAGCCATTAGTTTAAAACATAATTAAGTAGACATAATATTTATTGAATAAATTTAGTGCAGACAATAAAATAATGCGTCTTTTAAAAAGGGTTTATATAAAAAAGTTATTGAAATTTACCTATTAATAAATGAAAAGCCTTTCGGACGAAAAAAATAATAAAGCGGATAATACAAAATATTCAAAAAAATTTATAGCTTTGCAAACTTTAATTGGTTTGCGGTTTGTGAATAAAAAAAGTATAGTTTATTTTCGATACACCAAAGATGATAAATCAGAAAGAAGTTTCTGGGAGGCGTGCTTAGAAAACTCAGAAGTGATCAGGTTAAAATTGAATACCACTTCGAAGGAAATAATGAATAATTTCGAATTTTTCGATTTCATACAGATAAGCCAAACAAACATAGTGAATTTGTTTTACATTCATTCAATAGAATTGAAATCCAGAAATTGTATACTAAATACTCCTTTTCAGGAAGTGAATATGACAATATCGAGAGCTAATTTTAACGAGATAAAAAGCAAATTTCAAATAGATTGAATATAAACCGTTTTTTTTATTCAAAATAAGGAAAAAATATTTTGTAATTCGTTTAGATATTATATCTTTGTGCGTTTTATGACAAGAAAAAACACGGTTTTAAACTTTTTTTAAATATTTAAGGGTATTCAGAAAGTCTGTATTCTCCTTTTTAAGTATAAAAAAAGTTGTAATTGAAAATAAAAAATGCTGAATACATATTATTTTATACCAAATAACCCTATAAAATAACCGGATTTACAAAAATCACGGAATACACATTTTTTTAAAAGAAATTTTTTAACCAATTTTGCATGAGTTTTCAACATATTAAAAGTGAGTTGTAAATATTAAAACTAAATTAAGTATGAGAAAAAGCTAATCTATTAAAATGATTCAAATTGAGCCAAAGGTCTTGATTGAATCGAATTCCGTTTAGTATATTATGTTCCAGTAACAAAAAAATAACTATAAAAACAATTTTAATTATTCAAAAAAAAAAAATTTTATGAAAAAAGTATTTCAAATCAAATTGAAAAATATAACTAAAGTTTTCGCTCTAGTTATAGCTGTTTCACTTGTAACTTTTACAGGTTGTAAGGATTATGATGAAGACATTGCAAATCTTGAAACAAAAATTGCAACACTTAAAACTGAAGTTAATGCATCTATTTCAACTCAAGTAGCTTCATTGACTACTGAAATTAATGCACTTAAAACTAAAGTAACTGCTTTAGAAACTAACGGTGCTACTGACGCAGAAGTTGCAGCAGCTATCACAGCAGCTAAAGCTGACATTTTATCAAAAACAGTAACTATTGAAGCATTAAATGCTTACAAAGCTACTGTAACTGCTGAATTAGCTACCAAGATTACTCAAGCTCAGCTTGATGCTAAAATTGCTGAAGTAAACGCAGCCCTTACCGCTTTAGGAGTAAAAGTTACAACCCTTGAAGGTAAATTAACTGCTGCTGAAGGCAAATTAACTACTGCTCAGGCTGACATAGCTAAACTTAAAGGTGATGTTGCTGCACAGTTGGCTTTAATTAATGCAATAGACGCAACTGTGAAAACAAACACAGCTGATATTGCTAAGG
>JFJP01029695.1_pt1 | contig 25828 bp, 22 predicted proteins | sample 431651 | NCBI WGS metagenome assembly JFJP01 (sample SAMN02602958, study PRJNA72255) | Microbial mat metagenome, whole genome shotgun sequencing project. | biome: fresh water; feature: sink hole; material: water; isolation source: purple microbial (photo- and chemosynthetic) mats found in...
ATGGGAGATTGGCAGCAGTTCGAAGAGTACAAAAAAACATTCTGGTCCTATCCCCCGAAAGACTATCAGAAATGGTACGACCTTATCTTCAATCTGGTGCGGCATTGCGTGGACAGATACGGTGAAGCGGAAGTCCTCACCTGGTACTGGGAACTTTGGAATGAACCCGATATCTTTTACTGGCGTGGAACACCCGAGGAATTCTTCAAGTTGTTCGACTACACGGAAGCCGCGGTCCATGCCGTACTCGAAGGTGCGAAACTGGGCGGACCCGGTACGACGGACCCAAATCCCGGCGCCAACTCCCTGAAGTTCATGGAAGCCTTTCTGGACCACTGTGCCAACGGCATCCATGCGGTCACCGGAGAAAAGGGTACAAGACTGGATTTTGCCACGTTCCACACAAAAGGCGGCGGATTTCCCTTCAAATTGAATCCGCCGAAAGAAACCCCTTCCATCCGGAAACAGGTTTCACAGGTGAAAACAGGGCTTGAAGCCTTGAACCTTTATGGATACGGCAGTCTGGAAGTCGTCCTCTCGGAAGCGGATCCGGATGGATGGGCGGCTGGCGGGCAATATGACAACCAAAACATGAATTTTCGAAATACGGAGTATTACGCCAGCTATGTGGCCTGCGGGTATCATCAGATCGAACGGGTGGCCCGCAGCATGCAGGCGGATGTCCGTCCGCTGGCCTGGGCTTTCCTGTTCCGCGGAGAACGGTGTTTTGAAGGTACACGCACGTTCACGACACAAGGCATCGACAAGGCGGTTCTCAATGTGTTCAAAATGTTCGCCCGCATGGGGACGAGGGAACTGGGGTTTGCGAGTTCCGGCGAAAATGATGTCCTTGCCTATCGGGACAATTTCGGCACTGGAGAAACACCCGACATTTCGGGAATGGCCTCCACCTCGGATGACGGTCGACTGCAGATCCTGATATACAGTCATCATGACGATTGTGACATCGAATCGGAAGCGGACATCGAGCTGCACATAACCGGAATCTCCCTGCAGGGGCCGGTTCTGGTGAAACATGCACGGATTGATGCCTCGCACAGCAATGCCTATGCGGAATGGGTCTCGCAAGGCAAGCCCGACTACCCGAATGATGCGCAGTACGCGGACATCAAGTCGCGGGACAAGCTCGAACTGCTGACCCCACCGGTAACTGTCATACCGACGGACGGAAAACTCAGCTTGTCCTTCACCCTTCCAGCCCATGCTGTTTCTCTCCTTGAGTTGTCAGCCGGGTAAAACGCACGACGACAAGTCGGCAAAAACATCAAAAGTCCGGCACTGTCAGGCTGATGTCCGTTAAAGCACACATAAAAAGAAGGGATTGTTCCGTAATGGATGCAATCCCTTCTTTCTGTTTCAGCGCTCCAAACAGGTTCAGGCTTGCGACAGGCCCGTTCCTTCTTTCAGCCGAATCTCCAGCACCGTGTCCCGCTCATCAGGAAGCAGCGGTGAACCGGTTCCGGAAAGCGTCACGAATGCGTCACCCTTGAATTCGACCGTATTCCAGATGCCCGCCGTCTGGAGTTCCGATTTGTCAGCCAGCAGGCGAACGGATTTGACCCGTTCACCCAACCCGCGAAGGTTCAGCTGTCCGACACACTCCTCCGTCACATGGGCGTAAAGAGTCTCGCCATGCTGCGTGTAGCGTCCCCATTCGGGTTTTTCAAGATCGGATCTGCCGCAGCCGTATATGCTTTCCCCATTCTCCTTCATCCATCCGCCGACCTCGGCGAGAATGTCGAGTGAAGCTTTCGGGATATTTCCCTTAGCATCCGGGCCAACATTCAGCAGCAGGTTTCCGTTCTTGCTGACACATTCGGCCAGCTTGCGGATAATCATTCGGGCCGGTTTCCAGTTCCGATCCGACGCGTGGTAGCCCCAGTTGTTGTTCAGGGTGATGCAGGCTTCCCAAGGCACGGAATTCCCATCGGCGTCCACCACGCCCGAAGGCGGGATGATTTGCTCCGGAGAAGAAAAATCACCGGCATATTCACTCGGATTGCCGGTCAGGATGCTGCCGCTTCCTTCTCCGCTGCCCTCGAGACGGTTGTCCACGAGCACATGGGGTTGAAGGGAACGGACCATGCGAATCAGCTCCGTTGCACCCCATTTTTCTCCAGCCATGCTGTCGTAGGAAAAATCAAACCACAGGATGTCGATTTTCCCATAACCGGTCAACAATTCGCGCACCTGCCCATGCAGGTAGTCACGATACCGGTCAAACTCCTCCGGACGCCCCTTGTATGCCTCATTGTCGCGCATCGGATGGATACGGTCGCCGAAGGCGGGGTAATCCGGGTGATGCCAGTCGAGAAGCGAATAGTACAGACCAACCTTCAAACCCTCTTCCCGGAACGCTTCCAGAAATTCACGAACCAAATCCCGTCGGCAAGTCGTATTCGTGGATTTGTAGTCTGTCAGCGCAGAATCGAACAGGCAGAAACCGTCATGGTGCTTCGCTGTCAGAACCGCATATTTCATGCCTGCAGCCTTGGCGGCTTTGGCCCACTTCTTCGGGTCATAGTCCACAGGGTTGAATTCATCGAAAAAGGGCTGATAGGCCTCTACGGAGATTCGTTCCACGCTCCGCACCCATTCACCTCTTGCCGGAATGGCATAGAGGCCCCAATGAATGAACATACCGAACCGATCCTCAAGGAACCATTGTGTTCTTTCCGTTCTCTGCCTGACTGATTCGTTCATCCCGCAATCCTCCTGATTCTTGCTGCCTATTGATATGGCATTTGTTCATTGCTGTTGTTTACCACGAAACGCATAGGGTCAACGGCCGGATACAGGCCATGATCGGTATCGCCGAAGACAGGCGAACCGGTCATTGACAGACGGCATTGCTGAAATCATGCAGTTCTCCGGCCGACCGTCATGGGTATCGATTGCATCATAACACAACCATGGTAGAATAAAATAACGGCACCAAACCGGTATTTGCATGAATCGGACACTGTACCCGGAGTTTTTTACCATGAAACGGACCCTTGGAATTCAGGATGTTTTTCCTCGAACCCGACCCTTGGAATTCAGGATGTTTTTCCTCGAACCCGACCCTTGGAATTCAGGATGCCTGTACCATGAACCGATCATACCGGAACCCTGATGCAGCGGAGGATTATCCATGTCCCAGATCGGACGTTCTCCTGAGTGGAACCTGCTCTCCCGACTTCAAGTGAATCTGGAAACTGCGGCACGCACACAATGCTGGCCGGATTGGCGGGATGATGACTATGTGCCGGCCTACAGCAAGCTTTACTTTATCCTTTCGGGCGAAGGCACGATTGTCATTGAAGAGGAAACCTTTCACCCGAGCGCCGGCTCTCTCGTTTTGATGCCTGCGGGCCGCAAGCAGTCCTACTCGACAAATCCGTCCGACCCCTTCTTGAAATTCTGGTGTCATTTCACAGCAGAAATCAATGACGCCAATCTGTTCGGCATCCTGAAAGCTCCCCATGCCTCCAGACCGGAAGATCCGAAACAAATGGCGCAGCTTTTTGGCAGATTGGTCGAACTGCAGTCATGCAACCAGCTGTCATCCCGGTTCGAAGAAAAATCCCTGCTGCTGCAGATTCTGGCTATCCATCTTTCTTCTTCCGCATCCCTCCTGTTCTCTTCGTCCGAATCCATGTCAAGAATTTCAGACATCCTGGATTTCATGCGCGCGCACCTTCACGAAGAATTGTCCATGGAAGCACTGGCACGAGAGTTCCATTTCCATCCCCATTCGCTGGCACGTCTTTTCCGCCTTTGCATCGGTGTGCCCCCCACTGCAGCCTTGCGCCGCATCCGTATTGAAACGGCCTGCCGGCTTTTGGCATCCACCCATGACAGCCAACAGGAAATTGCACGATTGACCGGCTTTTTCGATGTGCATCATTTCGCGAGGACATTCAAAGCCCACACCGGCTATACGCCCGGGGACTACCGGCGCATGCTTGTCTCTCCCAGTGGTATGCAAGCTGGTTTCACAATGGAGTGAGGAATCCGGGCCACAGCCATATTCGACGCTTGTTGCTGTTGTTCACATGATATTGAACGGCGTTGTCCGTGCTGAAAGAACCACACAAACAGGAAGCCTGCTGAATGGCTTCCTATCAGCAGCCATTCAACAGGTCTTCAGCAGGAACAGGTGGTTCAATCATACGATGCAATCAGGTGGTTCCAATGGTTTCGGAAACATCAACGAACCACGCGGCTTCCATTGCGCCAGATCAGCGAAGCATCGACATGTCCGATATCAGGGGAACAGGTACGTGCCATTGCGGCAGCCAGCTCCTGCGTCATGACATTGACCACGTTCACGATGCCATCCGGCCCTTCAGCGGCAAGCGGTTCCATCACAATGCGTCCGGCTGAAACGGCGGTTGCCCCGAGGGCGATCGCCTTGAATGCATCCATTCCGCTCATGATGCCGCAATCCACGAAAACAGGGATTTTACCCCCTATGGCCGCAACAATTTCCGGCAGCACCATCAAAGGAGGTGTCGCATATGGCAGAATCCCGTGATGATGGGACACGACGATGCCCTTCACGCCGGCTTCGAGGCACTTCAAGGCATCCGTCACGCTCAGCACGCCTTTGATCACAAACGGAAGTTTTGTGCTGCGGACATACCTCCTGATATCCTCCAGTGTCCTGGGAACCATTGGGAAGCCACGCACGTTGTCATATTCCCCCCGATGATTGAAGGAGTGATCCAGGTCCATGCCTACGGCCAGAGCGCCGCTTCGTTCAGCATGTGCAATTTTTCGGATTACGCGTTCTTCATCCGCATAGGGCTTGACGATCTTGATGGTCCTTGCGCCTGTCGCGACGATGGCATCCAGCTCCTCCTCATCCCCCATGCCCGCCCACATGACGGCATTCAGCGCGTAAGAGGCTTTGGCCATCTCCACCATGCCGTTTTCACGGCAGCCTTTCAAATGGGAAAGCGCCGCCATCATGATGGGTGTGGAAAAGGTTTCACCATACAGTTCCAGTTTGGTGGAAGGCAAAACACAATCGATATGTCGCATCTCCACCAGCAGGGAATCAAAATACTCCCGTGTGATCCGGTTTGCGTCGCCCGGATTGGTATTTTTATCCATTTTACCCTCCCGCTTTTCATTTCCTGTGTGGGAACCCGCACGTTTCATCCGTTTCCACGTCCACGCCGCGGTCTGATGCTCGCCTGGCTTATGGCAGGGTGTTTCCTGCCGCGCGATAGATTTCATACCATTCGGGACGGGTCAACTCCACCCCGGAAGCTTTCGCGATATCACGGATGCGCTGCGGGTTCATGGTTCCGATGATTGGCTGCATCTTCGCCGGGTGGCGCAGCAGCCAGGCGATGGCGATGGCCGTGTTGGTCACACCCTTTGCGTCAGCCATTTCATCGATTTTCTTGTTGAGTTCCGGAAATTTCGCATCACCCAAAAATGCACCTTCGAAGAAACCGTATTGGAAGGGTGACCAGGGTTGGATGGTGATGCCCTTCAGACGGCAGTATTCGAGAATGCTGCCATCCCGGTCGAGGGAGCGGTCGATCTTCATGTTCACGTTGATGCCGCTGTCTATCATGCCGGTGTTGGTGATGCTCAACTGCAGCTGATTCGCGATCAGCTTCTGCTGTACGGATTGCTGCAGCAGCTCGATCTGCATGGGATTCTGGTTGCTCACGCCGAAATGACGCACTTTTCCGGTCCGATGCAGCAAGGAGAAGGCTTCGGCCACTTCCTCGGGTTCCACAAGGGTGTCCGGGCGGTGCAGGAGCAATACGTCGAGATAATCGGTCTTCAACCGTTTCAGAATTCCTTCGACGGAAGAAAGGATGTGTTCCTTGGAAAAATCGAAGAAACCCTGGCGGATGCCGCATTTGGATTGAAGCAGCACGGTTTCGCGCACGGACGCCTTCATGCCGATTGCTTTTGCGAACACTTCCTCTGATTTGCCGCCCCCATAGATGTCGGCATGGTCAAAGAAGTCGATGCCAACCTCCAGCGCTGTCCTGACAACCAGTTCCGCATCCTTTGCCGTCAAACCGGCCATTCTCATGCAGCCGAGGGAAATTTCCGAAGCCGGCAACACGCCATTGCCCAAATTGATTTTCTTCATGTCGGTACCTCTTTCCTTCCTGTTGCATTCCCTATGTTTCTCCGTACATAAATGTACTTGGTTCAAAAATTGTATCATAGTGTGGAAGTGAGCTTCAAGCCCTGGCGAAGAATCTCTGAATGAGATACACTGTTTTGGGCACCCATATGGCTCCAATCAGAGCTGCCTGCCGGAATGACCGGCTGTGTGCCGCCGCAGCGCTCCCATCATGCCGCCAGGAGGAGAAAACGATGAAAATCCGCACAGACACCACCGGTTGGGAACTGACCACGAACCGGCTGACCGTCCGGGTCGCAAAACCCGGTTTCATCTACCGGAGAACCCGTTTCGACTGGACGGCCTTCATCACGGATGTGATTCTGGATGGCCGCCATACCTTCTGCTCCACGGAATCCCTCCACCCGCTGGAAGGCGCGGGCGGCATCGGCCTCTGCAGCGAATTCGGCATTCATGAGCCCATCGGATACGAGGAAGCGGGCATCGGAGAAAATTTTCCGAAACTGGGTGTCGGCCTGCTTCGCAAGGAATCCGACGAGTCATACTTCTTCATGAAGGATTATTCCCTGGAACCATTCCCCTGCGAGATCACGCAGCTGCCCGACGGACTCGCTTTCGAACAATCACCGATATTGTGTCGGGGGTATGCGGCCAGGCTGAAGAAAACCCTCACGATAAAGGACAACATGCTTCACATCGGATACCAATTGGAGAACACAGGTGTGGAAACCATCCGGACAACCGAATACTGCCATAATTTCGTGCAGATCGATCAGCAGCCTGTAGGAAGCGACTATGACCTCACCTTTTCCAGCCCCCTCACCTTCAGCCGCAATGATGGCAGCATCTGGTCGAGCAACGGTCATCTGACCTGGAACGACGGCATTCCCGGTTTCTATGCCTCCTGCATGGATGTTCCCCGGACTGGTCCGATATGGTGGGAACTCTGGAACAAAACCGCCGGCGCCGGACTGCGTGAAGAACTCGACACACCCGTCTGCCGGATTGCCTGCTGGGGCATGCAGCATGTCGTCAGCGCGGAGATGTTCAAATCCATCGACCTCGCACGCGGAGAAACCGATTCCTGGTCCCGCTCCTACACCTTCATGGCAAACCCGGAAAAAGCATAAAAGAACAACTGACGCTTGACAGTGGAAAATCCGTCACATAGAATGAACCATGTAATCAATTACATGGTTCATTCCGACTCACTCGGAAACCACCCTGTTTCTTCGTCCGACCTGTGCATGCCTGACATTTCAAGGACACTCCCCTGGCATCCTGTCTGGACGAAACCACATGCTTTTTTATTTTTTCATACATGTAATCCATTACATGGCTGCGTTTCGTTCAGGGAAGTAAAAGAGAACAACAACCCATGACGGGACCACAACGCAAAAAGGCAATGGAACTGCCCAGGAAGGAGGACCTCCGGATGGCAACAATCTCCGATGTCGCACGCGAAGCCAGGGTGTCCGTAGCCACCATATCCCGCGTGCTCAACAAGAATCCGCGCGTCTCACCGGAAACGGAAAAACGCGTGCTGGAAGCCATCGAAAGACTGCACTACGAGCCGAACGTACTGGCCCGCAATTTCAGGCGTTCCGAAAGCAGAGTCATTCTTGTTCTTTGCCCGAACTTCATCAATCCATATTATGCCAATGTTGTGACGGGTATCGCGGATTCAGCCAGACAGCATGGATACAGCGCCATGTTCTGCACGACACAGGGTGACAGACAGCGTGAAAAGGACTTCCTCGACATGCTCAAGGGAAAGCGTGCGGACGGAGCAATCCTGCTGGCTACGGAAAATCCGGCAAAATTCATTGCCCATCTGGCGGAACAGCATCCGCTCGTGCAATGCTCGGAGTACTATCCGAATTCAGACATCCCGCATGTCCGGATTGACAACCACAAGGCTGCCCGGCATGCAACCCGATACCTGACCGGACTCGGTCACCGGCGCATCGGCCTTGTCACAAGCACGGACGCCTATTCATCCATCTCGAACCGCAATCAGGGATACCGCGATGAGCTGGCGCGAGTCGGCATCCCGTTCGACCCGGAACTCGTCCAGTATGCAGGCGAGGGCTATCATTTCCAGAATGGCGTAAAAGCCGTGAACAACCTGCTCGCGCTTGCAAAGCGCCCGACTGCCGTACTCTGCGTTTCAGACATTCTGGCACTCGGGGCCGTACGCGGCGCGGTGGACTCGGGCTTCACGGTGCCTGACGATCTTGCGGTCATCGGCTTTGATGATGTGGAATACGCCACCATGTTCAAGCCCCATATCACAACCATCCGCATTCCCTGCTACGACATGGGGGCCTCCGCCATGGAACTGCTCTGGAACCTCATGAACGGCATGAATGCGACCCGCAGGGAGCAGCTGCTCGATTTTGAACTGGTCGTGCGGGATTCCACCTGACCCGGAACATGCAACTCGTCCGCGATTCCAGCGGGCTGACCCGGCCGGCGCGATATCCGGCGGAACAGGAGCAGGACATGCTGAGAACAGGCGTCATCGGATGTGGAAAAATCGCACAGCTGCGTCATCTTCCTGAATATGCAGAAAATCCGGACTGTGAAATCCATGGTCTGTACGATACGGATTCCGTTCGGGCGAAGGAAATGTCCGTGCAATACGGCGGCAGGGTACATGAATCGGTGGACGCGCTGCTCGCTGATCCTGACATTGATGCCGTAAGCATCTGTGCCGCAAACCCGGCACATGCTCCCCTTTCGGTCCGGGCTTTGCAGGCCGGGAAACATGTTCTGTGTGAAAAACCGATGGCCACCAGCCTTGCAGACTGTGAACGCATGGCGGAAGCCGCAGAAAAAAGCGGAAAACTGCTGATGATCGGGCATAACCAACGTTTCGCAACTTCGAACCAGTTGGCAAGGGAACTCATCGCCAGAGGAGAAATCGGAGATATTCTCAGCTTTCAATCCAACTTCGGGCATCAGGGCCCGGAACAATGGACAGGACAGTCAAATCCCTGGTTCTTCGATAAAAAACTGGCTTTGTTTGGTGCCATTGCCGACCTGGGCATCCACAAAATCGATGTCCTGCATTTTCTGACCGGACAAACCACGCAGGAAATCACGGCCATGGTGGAAACCCTGCACAAAACCTTTCCGGACGGCACCCCCATTACGGTGGACGACAATGCCATCTGCATCCTTCGACTGTCCGGGGGCGCACTCGGCACAGTACGGGCCAGCTGGACCTTCTACGGACAGGAAGACAACTCTACCCGCCTATATGGAACCAAGGGTGTGCTTCGCATTGATGACGACCCGAAACATGCCTTGATCCTGGAGAAAAAATCCGGTGAAATCATCCGGTATGAGATCGGGAAAATTGTGACGAATGAAGAGCAGCTGGCAGGCATCCGAAAGAGCAGCGGCATCATCGATGCCTTCGCCGACGCAATCCGGACAGGGATTCGGCCGATTTCCGATGCAAAAGAAGCCATCCACGCAATGCGTGCCGTATTCGCCGCCCTGACCTCGGCCGAATCCAGACGAACCGTGGCAATCTTGCCTTAGGGCTTGGAAGAAAATAACCTGCTTTATGAATTCCCGAAAACAATGGCCAAACCTGCCATTCTTTTCGGAAAAAGAGCAGGTAATTTTCTTCCGGCGCCTTAGCGGACATACACGAAAGGATCTCCTTTCCGTGACGGTGCCTCCGGAATCGACCCTTCCGGAAATCCGATGGCCAGTGCGCCGCATACCTTCTCGTCTTCCGGCATTCCGATACGCTCCAGAACGGCGCGTATCTCCGGTTCTTCCCCGAACCACGTCAGCTGGTTGATCCAGCAGGAGCCCAGACCCATCGAATGCGCTGCCAGCTGCATGTTCTCCAGGGCACAGGCGCAATCCGCCATGGCATTCGGATACGTTTTTCTGTTGGTTGCCACCACAAGTGTCGGCGCTCTGTAATAAAAGGCATAATCCTCACGTTTTGATGCTTCCTTTCCACCCCGCATGGAGACATACGTATTCATGTCCACTTCGAGCGAGGCAAATGCCATGCGTACAAGACCATTCAGTTCTGCCAGCACGGGTTCCGATTGGATGATGATGAAATGCCAGAACTGGGAATTGGATCCGCATGGTGCGAATCGGGCGGCAGTCAGTATCTCATTCAACTCGATCTCCGGGACCTGCGCTTCGGCATATCGGCGGATACTTCGCCGGGTCAGCATGTTTTTCAGGACTTCATTCATAAAAAAGGCCTCCTTGCTGAATCAGCTGTCTTCAGCATACCTGCTGAAACAAAAAGGATCAACCGGGAAGTCGGCGTGCTGCCGAGCCGATGAAGGAAAGTTCCCGTATACCGTTTCTCCCGCTTGTTCTCTGGGAGCAAAGCGTTACAATGAAACCAAGGATATTGGGCATGCAAATTCGGCACAGCCGGTTATGCATGCAGTGGGTGTCGCACCCAGGGTTGCGTCCACGGGATGACGGCATGCAGGAAAGGATAGCCCATGATGATGCTTCACCACCTGATTGACAGGCGGGATCTTGCCATCCGGCTCCTCCGTCTTTGGGAATGCGATTCCGCCGACCTCACGCTGATGGATCAATATCGAATTTCCGCCAATGCCGTCTACCCATTCAGCCATGATGGCCAGGTTCGCTTTCTCCGCTTTGCACCAACCACTGAAAAGCGGAGCGGACAAACCGAAAGTGAACTCGCCTGGCTTGTCTGGCTGAATGGACACCAATATCCCGCGGGTCAACCGGTTCCTTCCCGGAACGGAAAACTGCTGGAATTCTGCGAGACGGAATACGGATCCCTTCAGGCTTCTGTTTTTTCCCACGTCGGCGGCGAACGGCTGGACCGGATTCCCTTGTCTCCTGAAATTCTGCAGGCATACGGACAGACATTGGCACGGCTGCATGAGCATTCCACCGTGTATCATCCTGCCGCCGGCACGGTACCATGGACCTGGCGGGATGTGCTGGCATGGTCCCTGTCGGTTCTGGTGCACACCCCTGTGCTGCCTGCCGGCGCGTATGGTCCGGATTTCAACCTGCTGTCCGACTCGGACCTGGAAACGGATTCGGCCTCCGCCCTGGAAGCAGTTGACGAATTGACCTGTTTTTTCGAAACCCTTCCGACGGACCCCGAGCATTATGGTCTCATCCATTTCGATTTTGAGCCGGACAACGTTTTCTGGCATCCCGATGAAGCACAATGCATTCCCATCGACTTTGATGATGCCATGGTTCACTGGTACCTGGCAGACGTCGCACGGGCACTGGAAAGCCTGCGGGAATGCGTCTCGGACAGCATGGAGGATGCGGCGGAAAACGAGGGTGGCAGTCCTCCTGACGAAACGCTGCGCCTTGACAGGCAAAATGCGGCTTGCGGCGCCTTTCTTTCCGGATACCGCTCCATTCGTGAACTGAAGGAAGAAAGCATCGCGCTTTTACCCTCCTTTCATCGGTTTTCAGCCCTGTACGGTTATGCGCGAATTGTCCGCGCCCTGTCGATTGTCAACCATGAGGAGCCTGATTGGATGGGGAACCTGCGCTTTCATCTTCATGGCCTGATGAACGAGAGGAAAGAAATCTTCAAATGCCGGACGGGACCGACCTCGCCATAAAGGTTTCGTCTGCGGAGGGATTGAATTCAGCCTTCGGCTGCAGATGGTTCGTCGGTGGAAGCCGGAATCTCATGATTGCTGTTCCGTTCCAGCAAAGCATTGACCTCACTGCCCATCAGCAGCGTGATGCTGGATATGAATATCCAGATCATCAGGATGATCACACCGCCGAGACTCCCGTAGAATCTGGAATAATTCGCAAACCGGGAAACATAGATGGAGAACAGCCAGGAGGATCCCATCCAGATGAAGGTGGAAAAAAGCGCTCCCGGAATGACATTCCGGAACCGGGTGCGTCGGTTGGGAATCAACAGGAAAAGAAGGGCAAGTGTGAGAAACACCACGCCCACCGGCACGACAATCCGGATGATCCTGCCCAGTGTGATGAATGGTACCGCGACATGAAACAGCAGCGTCATTCTGTCAAGAATGAAATCGCCAAAAACGATCATCAGGATTTCCGTCATGATGGATGCGACGATCGAAAGCGTGAACAGAACGCACAACCCCCGGACCATCCAGGGTTTTCTGGTTTCATTCACACGATGCGCCATGTTCAGACCCTTGGACAAGGCGAACACCCCGCTGGAAGCCGCCCACAGCGCCACAACCATGCTGATGGACAAAAGCTGTGGTTTTTCGGTCTCCGTGATGTCGCGGACGGTATTCGATACCAGTTCGTAAGCCTCATACGGCAGGACATTGGATAACTGGGCCATGACCTGATCCCCCACCAGCCTGGTTCTCGAAGCCAGATTGGTCAGCAGGGCCAGAAAAGGAAACAGGGCAAGCATCAGGTAGAACGAGAACTGTGCGGCCCATTCGTAAACGCGGTCCTGGGCTATCCTTCGAAGAAGGCGAAGCAGAAAACGATAGGATTTCACAAGAAGAATCACATTCAGGCCTCCAAATGGATGCATTCATATTTCTGAATAATCGTCAGGACCTCAGAAGGTCATGAATCAGATGATCATGCAACAAACCATCATGCAACAAACCATCATGCAACAAGCCTTCATGCAAGAAATCACCATGCAGCGGACGGTCATGCATCAAACCGTCATGCATCGGACGGAAAGAATTCTTCTTCCAGCATGGCACACAATGCATGATAGAGCGGCAGGTGCCGCTCCTGTATGTCGGCCGTACAGGTGCCCGGCGCCTTCAGCACCACCTCGCAGCATGATTCCAGCAATCCCCCTGCCGGTCCTGTCAAGGCAATTGTCCGAAGTCCCATCGCCTTGGCGGTTTCGGCCGCATTCACAACATTGCGGGACGATCCCGAAGTGCTGATCCCCAGGAAACAGTCCCCGGGTTTTCCATACCCGTACACTTGCTGTGCGAATACCATGGCCGGGTCCACATCATTTCCGAAAGCCGAAGAAAGGGCATTGTGCCCGGTCAGGGCGATGGCAGGAAGTGCGCCCTGCAGATGCATGGCCTTCCCGCCGAACCTTGCAGCATCCTCCCCAGTCAATGGGCGCTTTTTGAAAAAGCCCTTCATCAGTTCCCCGACGATGTGTTCCGAATCAGCCGCGCTTCCACCATTTCCGCAGAGGAGGAGTTTCCCCCCCTCCCTGAATGTATCAGCCAACAGCAGGAATGCTGTTTCAATCCCAACCCTGAGCGGTTGCAGATCCGGGTACCTTTCCATCAGCCGATCGAGATGGAATCTGGAACCGACCTGGGGTTCCGGTCGTCTTTCCATGCGTATGCCGAGTCCATGACAGGCGGTCAGAATGGCTGCATAATCACCCAATTGTTCCCCTAGTTCCGCGGGGACCACCTCGCAGACTGTTCGGGAATGAATCAGCGCCTCGCGTCCGATGGCAATGTCCATCTCCTCACGGAGAAAATGACCGCATCGGACAAAAATGCTTCCGATGACAATGCGCGCAGGGTTCAGCACATCGATGAGCACACTGAGTGCGGCACCCAATTTCCCGCCGACGCGGGCAAACAGGGCCAATGCGTCCGCATCCCCTCTTTCCGCATATTCCGCAAGGACCTTGACGTTCAGCTCCTCCAGGCCCACACCATCCGACACCCACAGGGGAACCCTGCCCGATTGAATCCATTCCTCCGTCATAGTCCGTGCCTGTTTCGCAATACCTGCTCCACTGCAGAACCCTTCCATCGATCCTGCCTTCCCGAAGCCGATCGGGCCATCCGGTTCAAGCCGCACATGGCCAATCTCTCCGCCCATGTCGGACTGCCCGCGGATCAGACGGCCTTCCGCAATGATGCCTGCACCGAATCCGGTGCCCATGGTGAGGAAGATCATGTCTTCCACCCCACGGCCCGCACCAAGTTTCCACTCGGCCAACGCACAGGCATTTGCATCGTTCTGAATGAAGGCAGGCACATGGAAAGCGTCTTCAAGAAGCCGAACAAGGGGAACCTCATCCCAGCCGGGCAGATTGGGGGGGGACAGGACAAGTCCGCGTCGGCTGTCCAGCGGGCCGCCACAGCTTGCGCCAAGACCGGCGAGATCGGTGGTCGTCAGGCCATGACGGTCCATCATGTCCCGAATACCCGCAAACAGACGTTCCAGCGTATGCCGATACCCTTGTTCGGATCCGGTGGGAAAAGAGATGCGATCCAGCAGCCTGATGCCATTTGAAACATCCGCCAGAACCACCGCACATTTCGTTCCGCCAATGTCCAGCCCGATGATGTGTCTTCGCATTGCGCCTCCATCCTTGGTGAGCACGAGATCGTTGCATGAATTCCATGGTCCTTGCCGGGCAGGCTGAAAGAGGAACCCTGCGTGAACATCAGAACGAAAGGACTTTCTCCATGGTCTCCACAACAGTCCTGAGTGCCTTCACACGGGCATAATACTTGTCGTTCGCTTCCACAACCGTCCACGGTGCGCGGGATGTGCCGGTTCTGAAAAGCATTTCATCCACGGCTTCCTTGTACCTGTCCCATTTTTCACGATTTCTCCAGTCTTCCTCGGTAATTTTCCAGGTCTTCCAGCTGACTTCCTGGCGTTCCTCGAAACGGCGCAGCTGCTCCTCCGGATCGATATGAAGCCAGAATTTCACAAGCCCCATGCCGGCATCGGTCAATTGTTCCTCCATCTCGTTGATTTCGCGGTAAGCACGTTTCCATTCCGCCTCCGTGCAGAAACCCTCCACCCGCTCCACCAGCACCCTGCCATACCAGGTTCTGTCGAAAATCGCGATATGACCGGCCTTCGGTACGGCGTTCCAGAATCGCCAGAGATAGTGGTGCGCCTTTTCAATGTCATTCGGAGCGGCAATGGGAATCACATCATATCCGCGCGGGTCCATCTTCGACGTAAGCCGACGGATATTCCCACCCTTTCCTGCCGCGTCCCAACCTTCATAAAGCACCATGAGCGGTACACGGGCCTTGTACATCGCATGTTCCATGTCCCGGACGCGCAATTGCCATTTCTCAAGTTCCGCTTCATATTCAGCTGGCTGAATTGCCTTGGACAGGTCTGCAGCATCCAGAACGGAGGATTGACCCAACATGCTTCGCCTTGAATCACCAGGAAGACCACTAATTGCTGCGCAATTAGAGGATAGACCCTTGTTGCTTCGCCTTGAATCATCAGGAAGACCTCTAATTGCTGCGCAATTAGAGGATAGAAGCAGACCTTTCGCACCGGCATCCGGTTTCATTTCCCGGGCAATGATGGAAGTTTTTTCAGCCGGACTTTTCTCCCGTTCCATCACAGCGCTCTCAAGGGCATCCACCAGCAGGCTGGCGATCTTGACGGCAGCGAACCGTTTGTCCTCCGATTCCACCAGATGCCAGCGGGCCCGCTCCGTATCGGTCCGCTCCAACATTTCCTGCACGGCATCGCGCCATGCATCATAATGCCGGTTCTGTGCCCAATCATCCCGGGAAACCCGCCAGGCGGTGCTTGCATGTTCTTCAAGCACGTCAAACCTCTTTTTCTGCTCTTTTTTTCCGATATGCAGGAAAAACTTCAGGATGACGGTACCGTCATCCGTCAATTGACGTTCGAAGGCGTTGATTTCCCGGCATGCGTGATCAAATGCGTCGCGGTCCGGTTCCTTTCGCGTCAGGCAATCGATGGCCTGCATGCACCAGCTCCGGTCGAATATGGAAAAACGGCCTTTGGCAGGCGTCCGTATCCAGAAACGCCACCAGAAGGGCCTCAATCTTTCGTCCTCATCCTCTGCTTCTCCGACATGGACGTTATATCCGCGTGGATCGAGCGCCTGCAGCAGACGGTTGATCTGCGTACCCTTTCCGGAGGCTTCCCATCCCTCGAATGCCACGAGAACAGGAATACCCAATTCCCGTGCCTTGCGCTGCAGTTCCCCGAGACGGATGTACAGGGGCTCGGAAAGGGATTTATGGGATTCCTTGGAAAGTGATTTGTCGAGATCAAGATCCTTCAGCATGGTTGTGCCCTCCCGAAGGCCTCATCCATTGCGGAGGCCTACGAAGAGTGTACCACTTTGTCATGGATGATATGCAGACAGTCTTTTCCACTCAGAACGGCAATGGCATTTTCCACGGACAGCATGGCCATGTTCAACGCCGCTTCGAATGTGTGGGCTCCGGCATGCGGGGTCACCACCACATTCTCAAATCTGAAAAGAGGGTTTTCTCCCGGTGGTTCCATCGCGAAGGCATCCAGCCCGAGTCCGCCGATCCGACCAGCCTCCAGCTGCGCGAGCAGTGCCGCCTCATCCATCAACCCGCCACGTGCGGTGTTGATGAGGATGACCCCGGGTTTAAGCCGACCTATCCGTTCCGCATCCAGGATGTTGGCGGTCTGCCCGTTCAAGGGAAGGTGGAGGGAAAGCACGTCGGCGCAGAGGAGGATATCATCCAGCGTCATCGGCTGAATGCCGTTTCTTTCCGCATATCCCCTGTCCATCCAGGGATCATACGCGGCCACTTTCATGGAGAATCCCTGCGCACGCCGTGCAACTCCTTTTCCAATGGCCCCGAGGCCCAGGATCCCGAGTGTTTTCCCGGACAGTTCGACCCCGGTTGTTCTCGGCCAACCACCCGCTTTCACCTGCCGGTCCAAAGAAGGAATCCGTCGCGCCACAGAGAGAAGGAGACCCATTGCGAGATCAGCCACCGCATCGGCATTCACACCGGGCGTATTCGTCACGACGATTCCATGTTGCACGGCGGCATGCAGATCAACCCGTTCGACACCCACACCGTAACGGGATATGACTTTCAGGGAGGCGGGAGCTTGCCGGATTACATCCTCCGTAATGAAGTCCAGACCGGCTATCCAACCATCCACGCCTTCAAGCAAAGGAAGAATTTCTTTTTCCGCAAGTGGTTTCCCGAATGGATTTACAACAATTTCAGTGGCGAAAGATGCGAGCAGCTCCCAGGCGGCAGGCGCACGCTCCCGGGAAAACGAGGTGGGCGTCACCAGAATTTTCATCGTTCTTCCTCCCGCCACTTCGGGTTGTCCATGACCTGGGGTTTTCCGTCCAATTCGACGACAAGTTTGCGGTACCCTTTTGTCTCGATGGTGCCATAATCGTGCCCTGCATCCGCACGGAACACAAAAAAGGTGGTGAAGGGCTCCGTACCGATGTTGATGCTTCGATGGGCATACCTTTTCGGCACATAGAGCGCCTTGCCGGGCGTCAGTTCCTGCAGGTTCCAGTCACCTTCCGGGTTTTCCATCAGCATGAGACCTTGTCCCCGGATGCACCAATATACTTCCGCAGTCGCCAGAATGGTATGGAAGTGCCCTTTCGTCATGTAATACTCATTCCCGACCTTGCCGGGATAGGTAATACTTGTGCCGAATGCGAGATCGCCGGCATCTGATGGCGCACCCAACTCAAAAAACTCGTACACGAGCGGATTTCCGACCGACATGGCTTCCTCGAAGGCTGAATCGTCCGCAAACATGCCCTGCATGGCGGAGAGATATCGTTTGGTGGACGCGTGGTCCGGAGACAGGCCGTTTTCGAGGGGAAATGTCAGGGAAAAAGGAACGTTCCAGTTCCAACCGGGTTGCTTGTCCGACATGCAGGCCTCACTTTCTGTCAACGCATTTCCCGGGCAATCCGGTCACAGGCTGCCAATGCATCGCCCGTGATGTCGATGTGGAATACTTCTGCAATGACCTGCGTCCAGCCGTGGATGAAATAGGTCCATCCATCCTCCACAAGCAGTACCCGGTCCAGTTTCTGTTCCTCGGCCTGATGCATGAACTTCAGATCTCCCCGATAGTTCAGTTCCCAGACAAGGCTCTCGCGCGGAAAAACACAGGAATCCGAAAGCGGGGAACCCGGCCGGTCCTTGCCGAGACCTGTCGCATTGACAATGAGAGAATGCGGTTTCAGGTCCGAAAGGAGCCGATCATTCTGTCCCTCTTCAGGCGTCAGGCAATACAGGAACGGGATTCCGGGATTGAGTGCCTCGAAGATCCGGCGGATTTCGTCCAGCCGCGGCTGGCTCCGATTCGCCACAATGATGCGGGATGGACGGTTTTCACCCCATTCCGCCTTCATGAGATAGGCCCCGATGGAGATGGCGCTTCCACCCGCCCCCATCAGGAAAACCTCTCCACCATGGTCCTTCCAATAGTTGGCCGGAACGAAGGTATCAAGCGCAAGTCCACAGGATATCGGATCCTTGGCATACCCCTCCAGCCTGCCCTCCTTCTTGGAAATGGAGGAGAGTTCGCCAAAAGCTGCCGCATACGGGTCCAGATAATCGAACATATCCCGGCAGGCATGGAACAGATCGATCTTATGGGTGGTTACCAGCGCACCGAGCGACTTTTCATCATCCCGGATGAAGGCCGTCACTTCGCGGTAAAGCGCCGGATCGGCATGAATCGGGATGTCGATGCCCTTGATGACGGCGTCCTTCAGGCCAAGCGCCTTCGCCCATTCGGGAAACACCCGCATGATGGAGGATTGCAGGGTGGTGACCCCGATGAAGTATAAAGTGGGGTTGTCCGCTTTGACAAGCTGTTTCATAGGCTGTCTCTCCCTTTCATTTGTTTCGCGTGTCTGTGGTGTGTCTGCGGAGCGCTTTCGCAGGATTCTCCACCATCATCCGCCGCAAATCGGCTTCCAGGATCCCGCTCTGCCTCAGCAATGGGAGAAACCTGTCGTGAAGGTAGGCGAGACCGATTGTTCCACCATATGCGCGCATGCGCGCCCGCGTGACATCCAGTCCAAGCAGCATATGCGCCCCATGCCCGAGTGAAATCAATTTCCCGATTGTGCCGGCTTCTTCCCGATCGTCATGATATTTGAATCGGCCGATTGTATCGAGTTCCAGCCATGCGCCTGCCGCGGCGACCTCCGCCATATAGGCGGAGTTCCCCGCGACACGGTCGAGATGGCAGAAAATCAGCTGATGCGCCGCAACCCCTCTGTCCAGAAAAAAGCGGAGGATCTCCATCGCGCCATGGCCCTCCTCCGTATGAATCAGAACCGGTGCCGCTGTTCTGCCGGCAGTTTCCGCTGCGGCGTCGAACAGAGTTCCCCATCGCCCTGAGATTCCATCCGGACCAGCCGCTGTCTTGATGATGCCGGCCCGCGCCGTTCCCCGTTCAACGGGCCAGGCAGATTCCCCGTCGAGATACAGGCCGGTTTCGAGTTCTTCCGTGAAAAGTCCAACAAGCTTATGCATGGATGCATGGTGAATCCAATGCGATTCATCATAGAACAGAGGCCGGTGAAACCCCGTGGCAGCGACCACATGCACCCCGCTTTCGCGAGAAACACGCTCCTGCAGGCCGGCCATGCGGCCGCTTCCGACAGGTTGCGCATCCACCAATGATCTGCCGCCCGCCGCAAAGTATGTCGTCAGCTCCTGCAGGGTTTTGCCGTAGTCATCAAGCAGAAGATCTGGAAATGTGCGGGTTGCAGGCCCTTCCTTCACAAAAAGATGCTCATGCGCCTGACACGCACCGAGTTGGTCCGGCTCGATCGGACCGAGGACCGTCATGATGCGATCGGTTTCGGTTTCCGCTTCCCGGGCGCACCGAGGTTGAGTTCCGGGCTCCGCCCCCCGGGCGCTCTCGGGCTGAGTTCCGGGCTCCGCCCCCCGGGCGCTCACGGTTCGAGTTCCAGTTCCGAGAGGGTTGCCGGCATTTCATGGGCGGTGTTCACCTTGTCGGGACCTGTCACCAGATCGAAACAGGAAACAATGATTTTCCCTTCCCAGATGCAAGGTTCGCCAGGTTGATCCAATTCACCCTTCAACCCGTCGCTGTCAGGACTTTGCGCGATCCTGGACACCTTGCCGTCCTTCGTTACCCTGGCGATGGCATTGGCCGAGAAGTCGGCCACATAGAAATTACCGGTGGCCGGATCCCGGATGATGCCATCCGTCGTCTGCAGCTGCGCCGGGTCTTTCGCCCATACAAGGTTCTCTTTGACGGAACCGTCCTCCTTGAAGGAAATCCGATGGAACGCGCCGTCTCCGAAATTTCCGACATAGAGATTGCCTTCGGCGTCGAACTCGATGCCATCCGCGCCGTACTGGCAGTCCGGATTCAGGGTGAGGAAAGTCGTGAGGATGTTTTCATCCGCAAGCGTGTTGGTGACGGCAACGCCCACGTCATCCGTCCTGAATCGGTAAACGCAGCTGACCAGCTTGCCGGAGGGATCGGTCACTTTCGAAAGCATGCTCTGCGTGACGTAGACAAATCCATCCCGAACACGCACACCATTCGGATGTTCCATGTCCTTCGCGACAACCGTGCATGTCTCCACGGCATTGTCCCGGATGCGCAGGCGCAGGATGCGTCCCTTGAACAGCAGTTCCGCCGCGCCCGACCATCCCTGGTTGTCCACAACATACAGATCCCCGTCCGGTCCGAACGCAATGCCCATGGGATGGGCGTGTCCGGTTTCCGGATGGAGGGGGACATCGACCCATTTCGTGATGTTTCGATTCCTGTCGATTTTCAGAATGCTGCCCGGAACGGATGGATCCGCATAATTGGCGGCTGACAGAATCAGGTTTCCTTCGGAATCCACGGCCATTCCGTCCGGGGTATTGCAGTATTCGGGCAGCAGGGCGAACAATTTCGGTGTCTGCATCTCATGCTCCTTCCCGGCCAATGCCGGTCTGCGTTCACTTGAATCGAATGACGGTTTTCTTGTCCGTCCGCTTTTCTTCAATCATGCGGAATGCCTCGAGAATGTCCTCGAAGTCCAGCACGTGCGAAATGAAATCATCCGCTTTCAGCACGCCGGCTTCCATCCAGTTGACAATCTGCACATGGGCATCCAGCTCTTCGTTCTTCTGCGGCATCTGGATGAACTGCAGGGTCCAGTTGTAAGGGGCTTCCTTCCAGTCCAGCTGCATGTCCAGTTTCGGGGAGATGCCGTAGCAGCAGATTTTTCCATTGTCTTTCACAAGCCCCATGGCCTGATTGATGAGTGCATTGATGCCAACCGCATCCACGACATAATCAACACCTTCGGGACATAGGCCTCGAACGGCATCCCGGACATCCGCCGAACTGCTGTTGAATGCGTAATCGGCACCGGTGGCCAGCGCCTCCGCCAGCTTTTCATCCACGATGTCAAAGGAGATGACAGGCCCCATCCCGAGCAGTTTTGCGAATCTCAGAAAGCAAAGCCCCACCGGACCGGCTCCGAAGACGGCCAGACTTTGGTTTTCCTTCATGCCGAACCGCTTCATGGCACTGAGCACTTCACGGAATGTCACGATCATCGTAGCCCCGACCGGATTGAAATTGGCCGGAATCCGGGTCTGTGCATAATGGCCCGGGCTGAATCCTGCTGTTCCGGGACCGCGTCCGAGCCGCTCCATCGCTTTCCAGTCTCCAACCACCGCGTATTCGGAATAGCCGCCCCAGGCCGAATGAAAACCACCGGTTGGTCCGTCCACAAAAGGAAGCAGCACCAGATCGCCAATGTCGAAAGCCGTGACATCCGCGCCTTTTTCCACGACGCGACCGACCGCCTCATGTCCGAGCAGCGCCGGATAATCATGCCAATTTTTGAAGCTTCGATGCACCAGCTTGATGTCCGTTCCATTGCAGACTCCGCAGGCCTCGACCTTCACCAGCGCCTTGCAGCTGTCGATGGCCGGCATCGGCACTTCCACGATGGAGAGCACTCCATCCTTATCCACACTCAGACTTCTCATGGGATCCTCCTTGCATGCAATTGTCCGTGTTCATTTTCTGACGAGTTCCACCGTGAATTGATTGCGATCTCCCCGATACCGGGCGATTGAATGCTCGATCGGTGTTCCATCCGCCAGATAGGCCGTCGAACGAACCAGGCAGACCGGAGCACCTGTTTTCAAGCCCAGCAGGGACGCTTCCCTGGAAGTTGCCCCTACCGCCTCTATCCTGCGAACCGCCCGCTCCACCCTGCGGTTGAACTTCTCCTCCAGCACCTGATACAGCGACTGGAGGGAGAAATCTTCGGCAAGGATTGCTTCCAGCGGATCGTGGGGCAACCAGGTTTCCAGATATACGACTGGTTCCCCATCGGCGAGCCGCAAACGGCAGAGGTATATCAGATCGGCATCATCCGGCACGCCCAATTGGCGGCAGACCTCTGCACGGCCGGTCATCCGGGCAAAACCGAGGACTTTTGTCCCTGGTTCCAGACCCTTCTGGCGCATCTCCCGATTGAAACTGTCCAGTTTTTGGAAGAACCCTTCATCGATCTTCGGGCGGCAGACAAAAGTTCCCTTCCCCTTCTCCCGATTCAGGTACCCCTCGCTCACCAGTTCGTTGAAGGCCTGTCTGAGCGTGGATCGGCTGATGCCGAGTTCTGTGGCGAACTTCATTTCCGTGGGGAGGCATTCCGATTCACCCAGTTCCCCGGAGCGGATCTTCTCCAGCAAAATTTGCTTGAACTGATAGTAAAGCGGGACCGGGATGTCCTTGTTCAAGACGAAGTCATGCAAATCGATTGGCAAACCGCACCTCCCGTCATTGTCCAGTCCGAATCGATCATCGGACTGCCAGAAATGCCAGCACATCGCCTGTGGTCGGCAGGGAGGGAATCGCACCGAGTTTGGTTGTTGCCAGGGACCCGGCGGCGTTCGCAAAAATGAGGATGCGCCGGAAGGCATCGTCCGCCCGGAGGGCATCCGGATCCTTGTCTTTCAGGCGGGAAATGATTCCACTCAGCGTGGCGGCCACAAAAGCATCACCGGCCCCGGTCGTCTCCACGACGGTGACATCGTCAAAAGTAGGCAGATAACCGGTGTTTGACCCGTCACTGAAGAAACAGCCCCTGGGCCCGAGTGTGACGACGACAAGTTTTGGTCCCATGGCAAGAATGGCTTCCGCACACGCTTCCGGGGTGTCCACGCCGAGAATGTCCCCATATTCCTCCTCGCTGATTTTCACGACATCGGCATGCGGAAAGCCAGCCAGAATTTCCCTGCGCGCAGTATCCATATCCGGCCAGAGTGTCGGACGGAGATTGGGGTCGTAGGAAACCAGCAATCCTTTTCCCTTCGCCAGGTCAATCGCCTTCAGGGTCGCTGATTTCACCGGCTCGCATCCAAGGCTGATGGACCCGAAATGGAAGAAGGAAGCACCTTCGAAATACGCGGCGTCCAGTTCTTCCGGGCGAAGCTGCATGTCCGCACCGGGATTCCGGTAGAACATGCAGTCGCGTACACCGTCACTTTTCTGCGCCACAAAGGAAAGTGTCGTCCGTGCATCCGGGTCCGCCACAAGAAATTCAGTATCCACATCGATCTCATCCAAAACACTTCTGAGATAATCACCAAACGGGTCATTCCCGACCTTCCCGATAAACCCGGCCTTCAATCCCAGTCGGGCTACTCCTGCCGCCACGTTCGCCGGCGCACCGCCCGGTGCTTTCTTGAAGCCCGAACTTCCGGCAAGAGAGACGTCCCGGTCCATGGACACAAAGTCAATCAGCAGTTCACCGAGGCATATGACATCCAGATTCCCCATGACATGTTTCCTTTCCACATGACTCATATGTGCGTCGTGCATTCATTCCTTCACAAACGGAGCCGCGACTGTTTCCATCATGATGGTGAAAGCCTGCGCTTCCGTGGAAGTGCCGGAACGATCGAACGACGGTGAGCTGCATGCGCCGTGAATCACGCCGTATTCATCTATTCTCGCTATCGCCGCGTCACGCATGACATTTGCTTCCTTCAACCAGGAATCCGCCAGCCAGCCACCCTGAACACCGGTGTAGACAGCAAAGGCGAGCATCTGCCCGAGATTGCTCTCAACGAACGATTCCGGGTCATCAATGACATCATGGAACAGCCCGTCCGCCCGTCGGTATGCCAGGCAGCCCGACAGGATCTCCTCCAGCCAGCCGACAAGTTCCGCTTTTTCAGTTTTCATGTCAGACGGGAGCATGCCGATGACCTCGGCCAGGCCTGCCGCTGTCCAGCCATTTCCTCCACCCCAGAATTTATCCCGAATCCAGGCTTTCCTGCCATCGTCGTAAATGTGGCGCATCATCTTTTTTTCAGAATCCCAGAGCGCTTTTTTCGCGCCGCGGAACTGCTTCATCGCTTCGGCATAATCCCCGATTGACGCAAAGGATGGAGGTGCCATGTAGGTGCAGTCCGACCAGAACTGCGGCGCGTCGATGACATGATAGATGGTGCCTTCCGCATCGCGCGGCGCCACTTCGTAGGCATAACGCTTCATTTCTTCGAGTGCCTTCGCCAGCTTGGCATCACCGGTTTCCCGAACGGCATAGGCCAGCAGCGCCGTATGTGCGATTGCATCGGTGCTGGCTGTACAGTCCTCCACCATGCCGGGCCGGCCGTCGGGACGTTGGCGGAGTGCGGAGTCTTTCGCAAACAGAATGGCGAGTTCCCTTTTTCCGGCATGAATGAGCGCCCGCCCGCCAACTGCGTGCTCCCAACATTGGCGCTGCATGCAGAGCATGGCGGTGATGGCCTTTTCCAGTCTTTCCGTACGGCTCATGGGTTCCTCCCTGGGAAGGACGTTCAACCATCCTTCCAATCATGTTGGTATGTCCGTACATATAGTATCGCATGAAAAGCATTTTGAACAGACCCCGGGATGGAAAAGATGAAAAGCAGGAAGCACTTTTCAGATACGGCCAATATAGCTCAATGTACACATCGGGACAACTATCTGTCCATTTTCCGCATATTGGTCGAACAATGTTTCGAGATCGGCGACGAAAGGGGAAAAAGACGCATGTCCCGGAAGCGGCGCATAGGACGAAGATAGTGTGCTTCCGACAAATGCATCCTTTGAAAGCCTGCGATCGTTCGGAAAGGTCCGTGCTTCACAGATACCATCCCGGAAAAATGGAACGAAGCGTTCCAAGGCTGTTTCCTGTCCCCCGGAAAATCCGGAGAAGGCAGGGCAATGTTTCCGGCATATGTCGCCAAGTGCCACAACGGCAGGTGCATCCGGTACACGAGTATTCCATACGAGCACAACCAGACCGTCCGGCTTGAGGATGCGGGCAAATTCCTGCTGTGCGCGATGTCTGTCGAACCAGTGGAAAGCCTGGCCTACGGTGACAAAATCAACGGAATCGTCCGGCAGACCGGTATCCTCAGCCGTGCCGTCCAGCGCCACGAAACTGCAGTTCCGTCCGCAGGCGTTCATGCAGGAGAGCCGCATGCTTCGATTCGGTTCGATGGCATATATCGTTTTGACCGATTCCGCAAGCGGTTCCGTGAGAATGCCTGTTCCGGCGCCAATGTCCGCGACACACGCATCTGCGGAAAATCCGACCTCATCAAAAAGATACCGGATGAATGCATCCGGGTAGGAAGGTCTGTATTTGACATAATTCACAACTTTGTGGGTGAACTTGCCTGTATTGTCCATGATGATTTGCCTCCGATGTCCTGCCAAACGATCGCCACGGCGATCTGATGCTTACCCCGCAAGTATATCCGAATCCAACAGAAATAGGAAGATAAAACGTATCAGAGACGGAACCGCCCTTGATAAGCAAGGAACCTCTCTTTCAGTGAGTCACCGCCGATGAGAATCTCTGCAGTTAAGTCGCCGGAAAGAAATTACCTGCTCTTTTTCAGAAAAGAATGGCAGGTGTGGCCATTGTTTTCTGAAATTCATAGAGCA